>FWPU01003380.1_pt1 | contig 40467 bp, 40 predicted proteins | sample 2228361 | NCBI WGS metagenome assembly FWPU01 (sample SAMEA103939777, study PRJEB20133) | metagenome | reverse complement strand
GCAGCCAAGTCAGCGGTGCGGTCCTCGATGGCATGTTTGTTCAGGCGGGTACCGGTGACGGTGAAGAAGCGGCCTTCGGAGTACATTTCCACCGCTCCTTTGCGGCGCCGCCCCGGCGGAAGTGTCCCCTGACAGAGGATGTGGATGACAGTTCCAGAGGGTGACACCTCGGTGTAACTGCCGATGGCGTCGATGACCTCTTGCGCCCAATCCTGGAGCACACCGCTGTTCGGGTCTCTGGCGTGATCGAGATCAACTCCAACGATGCCGTCTCCGAGCATGAATCCAATTCCGACATCGGAGTACCTCTGTGCTGCAGTCACGCAATCCTCAAACGTCGCCCAAGTTGAAGGGTCGTTCGATTTTGCTGGCGAACCGTCGGGCTGAATTGGCACCTTGGTTGGCTTGCCACTGCGGTTTTGATTACGCCAACAGACCCAACGCTTCATCTTCCGCAGCGATTCGGGGATGTTGTCTACCTCAAGCTTCGCCGCCTTCATCACGCACCTCCTGGCTCAAGCGCACGAGGATGTCGCCCCCTGATGCTCGAAGCTCGATCACCCCACGGTTGGCGAGTGCCTCGATGCTGTGGAGCAGCAGCCTGCGGTTAGCAGGAAGCACGTTGAAGCAGAGCGTCTTCAACGTAACCACCCGCGGGCGTGTTGGAGCATTGAGGTAATTGAGAATTACCTGCTCTGCCGCGGCCGCAAGAACGGATTGCGACGCGGCCTTCGAATGCTGTACTGTAGGAGAGTCAGCCTTCACCGACATATTTCCACCTCACAATCAAGCCCTGCCAGTCAGCAGGGCTTTTTTGCGAAGCGGTCAAGATGTACGACAGTACGACGTGCGGACGGCTTTGCCGATGCAACCTGTTGAAACTACATGCAACGAACAAGACCGGAATAGACGAGCAAGCACTTGAGAATCAAGTGAGTATCGGCTTCCCAAGCTGGACGTCGCGGGTTCGAGTCCCGTCTCCCGCTCCAGTCTCCGGTAGACACTCAGCAGTCATTGTTGGTTCCATCGGACGTGGAGCAGCGCCACCCGATGCGTTTTGACTTGTGACTCCGCCGGAGGCGCCCCGCGGCTCATGGCCGAACCTTCTCGGGCAGCCGCGCCGCCACAGCCGCGAACACTTGGCGGGCCGGCCCCAGCGCCTCCTCGGCTTGCTCCGCTGTGGGCTCTTCCCGCGCCCCAGGATACCGGAACACCCACGCGAAGGCCGTCAAGTCTTCAGCACGTTCAGCCAGCTCGGCCAGGGAGGCGTCCACAGCCGTCGACGCAGCGCCGAGCTCGCGCCAGTCGTGCGTTTGGCGAAAGGGTACATCGTTCCAGAACAGGAACGCCGTCCACGCCTGCTCGGCGGCCTGCCGGCAGTGAAACAGTGCAGCATCGGCATGGACTGGTTGCGGTCCGATCAACCCCGCCGCCGATTCTAAGTCGGCGCGGGGGCGTTTCAACCCATCCCGGGCCTCGGCCGCCTTTTGCGGATCATGCGGTATAAAGCAGCCTGCCCTCGCGCTCGATGGTGGCCGGGAATGACGCCCTCAGGTGCCGGCGGGCATCGAAGGTCTCCAAATCCCACACCACCACATCTGCTGCCGCACCGAGGCCGCGCAAAGCCCGGTAACCCCGCTGCGCCAACCGGTACAGCGGTTCTTCCAAGTCTCAGCGAAAACCGCCGGCCACCGCCATGATGCACAACAGCAGTGGTCCTCCGCCCCACGATTCCTGGGAGCCTCATTCGCGCTCAGGAGATTCGGTACGTCCCGCCTGAAACCGGCCGCCGCCGGCTGCCCACAGACCCCTCGCAACTGGCGCCGGGCCGGACGCAGCGGGTCGATCCAAGCGCCCCTCACGTCCGGACGCGGTCCGTCTCAGCATCAGCCGAGGCGGGGCTCTCTAACCGCTCGCTGAATGCGATCAGCCACCTCTGCATCGATTCCGCATACTGCGGCAAGCGCGCGAAGATCACCTCGGCCAACTCTTCGTTGTATGTGTGAGTATGTGTGAACCGTGAAATTGCGATCGTCGGCCGTTTCTAAGGCCGGCCGGGCTTGGTTTTCCGACACAATGCCATTTTGCAGACTGGGAGGGCGCGACTAGCGGGGGGCACGGCCACACCCAGCGCGGAGACCTCTGGAGCGTCCCCTCAGGCCTGGAACCAAACCACCAGACGTCAGTCTCCCGTCGCGCGGCCCCCGCTGAAGGCAGCAGCAAAATATCGGCCCTTATAATACTGATTAAGGCACGCCCCTCGCCATCGGCTGATGCAAATGAGACTGACTCAGGAGGATTGGAATGAATCGAAGTCCCCAGCACCACGCCAGGCTGCGCGCGGTGGCGCTGATCGGAACCTACGTGCCCAGACAGTGCGGAATTGCGACCTTCACCGCCGACTTGTCGGAGGCCCTGGCTGCCGAATCGCCCGAACTGGAGGTTTGGGCCCTGGCCATCAACGACGCCCCGGAGGGCTATCGCTACCCTGACCGGGTGCGGTTCGAGATCAACTACAAGGACCCTGCCGACTACCGCCTGGCGGCCGAGTTTCTGAACATGAACCAGATCGACGCCGTCTGTCTGCAGCATGAGTACGGCATCTTCGGCGGCCCGGACGGCAGCCACATCCTGGAGTTGCTCCGCGGCCTGCGCATGCCGGTCGTGACCACGCTGCATACCGTCCTGAAGCAGCCCAGCCCCGCGCAGAAAGCCGTCCTGGAGGAGATCGCCCGGATCTCCGACCGGCTGGTGGTGATGAGCCACAAGGCCAAGGAACTGCTGACCGAGGTCTACCGCGTCCACCCGGACAGGATCACCCTGATCTGGCACGGCATTCCCGACGTTCCGTTCGTCGATCCGAATTTCTATAAGGACCAGTTCGGCGTCGAGGGGCGCAAGGTGATCCTCACCTTCGGCCTGCTGTCGCCGGGCAAGGGGTTGGAGTACATGCTGAACGCCATGCCGGAGGTGGTGCGCAAGCACCCCGAGGCCACCTACATCATCCTCGGGGCCACGCACCCCCACGTCAAGCAGGTACACGGCGAAGCCTACCGCCTGAGCCTCCAGCGCCGGGCGCGGGACCTTGGCGTGCAGGACCACATCATCTTCCACAACCGCTTCGTGGACCTCAGCGAGCTGTGCGAGTTTCTTGGCGCCGCCGATATCTATGTAACGCCGTACCTGAACCGAGAACAGATTGTCTCCGGCACGCTCGCCTACGCGCTCGGGGCGGGCAAAGCGACGGTGTCGACTCCGTACTGGTTCGCCGAGGAGATGCTTCAGGAAGGCCGGGGGCGGCTGGCGCCGTTCCGCGACGCCGGCCAACTGGCGGCCCACGTGATCGACCTGCTGGACAACGAGGTTGAGCGGCACGCCATGCGAAAGCGGGCCTACAACTTCTGCCGCGGCATGGTCTGGAAGGAGGTTGCCCGGGGGTACTTGCAGGTGTTCACGGAGGTTCGCGAGCAGCGCGACCGGCAGCCGCGCGGCGTCTTCAAGACCAAGACGCTCCATGACAAGCCGTATGAGATCCCGCAGTTGAAGCTCGACCATCTCCAGCGGCTCACCGACGACGTCGGCATCCTCCAGCACGCCAAATTCATCGTGCCGGACCGCTCCCACGGCTACTGCACCGATGACAATGCCCGAGCCCTGGTGGCGGCCCTGCTGGCGGCCGACTGGCTGCCCGATGCCGGCGGCCTCACCGACCTCGCCTGCCGCTACCTCAGCTTCCTGAACCACGCCTACAACGACGCCAACGGGCGGTTCCGGAACTTCATGGGCTACGACCGGCGCTGGCTGGAGGAAGTGGGCTCGGACGACTGCCAGGGGCGGGCCATCTGGGGGCTGGGGGTCGCGGTGGCCTGGTCGCAAACCGAGAGTCTGACCGGCGCCGCCCTGCACCTGTTTGACCGCGCGCTGCCGATGCTGCTAGAGTTGAACTCGCCCCGGGCGTGGGCCCTCGGCCTGGTGGGCATCCACGCCTACCTGCGCCGCTTCAGCGGCGACAGCGCCGCCCGGAGAGCGCGCGAGAAGCTCGCCGAGCGCCTCTTCCAGCTTCACGCCCGCAACGCTTCCCCCGACTGGCCCTGGCTCGAGGACAGCGTGCACTACGACAACGGCAAGCTCTCCCAGGCGCTGATCATGTCCGGCCAGTGGCTGCAACGCGGCGACATGATCGAGGCCGGATTGCGGTCGTTGGAGTGGCTGCTGAAGATCCAGTCGCATCCCGGCGGGCACTTCGCCCCCGTCGGCAACCGGGGCTGGTATGTCCGCGGGGGCGAGAAAGCCCGGTTTGACCAGCAGCCGCTCGAGGCTCAGAGCCTGATCGAGGCTTGTGTGGAGGCCTACCACGTGACTGCCGACGAGATCTGGGTGGAGCGCGCCCGCTGGCTGCTGGAATGGTTTCTCGGCCGGAACGACCACAACAAGCCGCTCTATGACTACCAGAGCGGCGGCTGTTGCGACGGCCTGTCGGCTGACGGCGTCAATCTGAATCAGGGCGCCGAGTCGACGCTGGCCTGGCTGTTGTCAGTGATCAACGTCAACATGCTGGTGGGAGCGCAGGCGGCGTCGGTGCGCCTGGGGGCAACACCCGCCAAACTCGAGGAAACGGCAGCCGTATGAATCCGGTGGTGATGGTCAGCTCTTACCCGCCGCGGCTCTGCGGCATCGCCACCTTCACCGAGGAGGCGCGGGAGTTCCTTCAGAAGGCGAATCCGGGCCGGCCCGTGCTGGTCATCAGCCACGCCGATGGCGAAGGCGAGGGCGTGTTTCCCATCATCGACATGAGCCGGCGGGACTGGTGGAAGCCGGTCGCAGCGAAGATCGATGAGCTGGATCCGTACGTCGTGCATCTCGAGCACGAGTACGGCCTTTATGAGTACCGGGACGAGCGCGGCATCGGCGATGGAAACGAGGGCTTCCTGACGCTGCTGGAGGCGATCGGAAACCATCCCATCGTGGTGGAGCCGCACACGGTCCACGGGCGCCTGCGGGATTTCGAGGCCAATTTTATCTACGGCCTGTGCCGGCGGGCCGACACCGTCATCGTCAAGTGCCACTATCAGAAATGGCGGCTGGACTGGACCTTCCCCGGTTACGGCTGGAAGACGCCGCGCAACATCATGGTCATCCCTCATGGCGCCCGGCCGGACCGCCGCTGGGGGATTCATGAGATCCCCGCCCTGCGGCGGGAGCTCGGCCTGGACCGGGCCGGTCTGGCCGACCACGTGGTGGGCATGATCGGTTGGATCCAGTCCAACAAACGCTGGGACATCCTGCTGTCGATGTGGGAGGAGATCCACCACGAGATCGAGCGGCGATGCGGCGAAGACTGGGATCTGCTGGCCGCCGGGGCCATGCGCGACCAGAACCACAGGGTCCAGTACGAGACCTGGAAATCCGACGTGCTGCGGCTTCAGGAAAAAGGCATCGCCCACTACTACGAGTTCGTTCCCCGCGGCGAGATCTATTACAAGATGATGGCCGTGTGCGACTTCATCGTCCTGCCTTCGACCGACGAGACGCAGTCGGGAACGCTGGCGCGGATCATCGCGCTGAACAAGCCCTTCATTACGACAGCGCCGCTGGAAGGGCTCACCGCCCAGACACTGGAAAGCGAAGGCGGGCTGCTGTTCACCAACCGCCAGATGCTGAAGCGCCAGGTGATCCGGATGGCCTGCGACGAATCCCTGCGGCTGCGTTTGGGTGAGAATCTCCGGCGCTACCTGGATGACGTCGTGTCCTGGGAGGTCGTGGCCCGCCAGTACAACGAGGCGTACGAACTGGCCCGCGAAGCCAAGCGCACCGGCCGCCCGGTCGAGCTGGCCCCGGAATTATAGGTCGCCGTATGCCGACGCATCAGGAAGAGCTGTTTGACCGTTATCCTGGCAACCCGATCCTGGGTGTGCACGACGTTCCCTACCCGGCCAACTCCGTCTTCAACGCCGGCGTGGCGCGCCTCGAGGGCAAGACCCTGCTGCTGATGAGGGTGGAGGACCGGCGGGGGATTTCTCACCTCACGGTGGCCCGCAGCAAGGACGGGGTCCGGGGCTGGGAGATCGATGCCGAGCCCACCTTCCCGCCAAGCCCGGAGACCCATCCGGAGGAGATTTGGGGGATCGAGGATCCGAGAATTACTCGCGTTGAGGAACTCGATCTTTGGGCCGTTGTCTACACGTCCTACTCCCACGGCGGGCCCTTGGTGTCGCTGGCCACCACCAAGGATTTCCGCACTTTCCAGCGCAAGGGCGTCATTATGCCCCCGGAGGACAAGGACGCCGCGCTGTTTCCGGTTCGCTTTGGCGGCAGGTGGGCGCTGATTCACCGGCCCGTGCCCGCGCAGGCCGGCGTCGGGGCCCACATCTGGATCTCGTTCAGCCCGGACATGAAGCATTGGGGCGACCACCAGATCCTGCTGCCGGCCCGGCGCGGCGGCTGGTGGGACGCCAACAAAATCGGCCTCGGGCCGCCGCCGCTGGAAACCGACAAAGGCTGGCTTATCCTCTATCACGGCGTGAGGACTACGGCGAGCGGCTGCATCTATCGGCTCGGCCTGGCGCTGCTCGACCGCAATGACCCGACCAAGGTGCTGGCTCGGTCCGACGAGTGGGTCTTCTCGCCCGAGGAGCCATACGAAGTGGTCGGCGACGTCGATAAGGTCGTGTTCCCTTGCGGTTGGCTCGCCGAGGGGGACGAGGTGCGCCTCTATTACGGCGGCGCGGACAAGTGTCTGGCGCTGGCGACCGCCCGAATCTCCGAGCTGCTGGACTGGCTCGAGCGGCACAACCGCCTGCATGGAACGATGGCAGCATCATGAGAATCGCGATGCTTTCCCCGATCGCCTGGCGCACGCCGCCGCGGCACTATGGGCCGTGGGAGACGGTAGTTTCGCTGCTGACCGAAGGCCTGGTGCGGCGCGGGGTGGACGTAACTCTATTCGCGACACAGGACTCGGAAACAAGCGGGCGGCTGGTGGGTGTCTGTCCTCGCGGTTATGAGGAGGACAAGAACCTGCTGCCGAAGGTGTGGGAGTGCCTGCACATCTCCGAGTTGTTTGAGCGGGGCGACGAATTCGAGCTCATCCACAACCACTTCGACTTTCTGCCGCTGACCTACATGGGGATGACCTCGACGCCCGTGCTCACCACCATCCACGGGTTTTCTTCGCCCGGCATCCTGCCGGTGTACAAAAAGTACAACGGCCGGGCCTACTATGTCGCCATCAGCGAGGCCGACAAGAGCCCGGAACTGGACTATATCGCCACCATCCATCACGGGATCGATCTCAGTCAGTTCACCTTCCGGCCGCAGCCCGGCGAGTATTTGCTTTTTTTCGGCCGCATTCACCCGGAGAAAGGAACGAAGGAGTGCATCCGGATCGCGCAGCAGACGGGCCGGAGGCTGATCATCGCCGGCATCGTCCAAGACCAGGGCTATTTTGACGCCGAGATCGCACCGCACATCGACGGCCGGCGCGTCGTTTACGCGGGCAGCGCCGGCCCCCGGGAGCGCGACGAACTGCTGGGCGGAGCCTACGCCCTCCTGCACCCCATCAGCTTCGATGAGCCGTTCGGGCTTTCAGTGGTCGAGGCGATGGCCTGTGGCACCCCGGTCGTGGCGATTAACCGCGGCAGCATGCCCGAGGTGATCGCCGACGGCACGACCGGCTTCTTGGTCGCCGACGCCGAAGCGATGGCCGAGGCGGTGGCCAGGGTCGGCCAGATCGACCGCCGCCAATGCCGCCGCTGGGCGGAAGAGCGATTCAGCGCCGAACGCATGGTGGACGACTACCTCCGCGTCTACCAGCGCGTGCTCAACCAGAGCGCCCGCGAAGACCACCGGCCGTGGGGATTTTACCAGATCCTCGCCGACCGGCCCGACCACAAGGTCAAGCGCATTACCGTCTACCCCAAGCAGCGGCTCAGCTATCAGCGCCATTTCCGCCGCTCCGAGCATTGGTATGTGATCCACGGCCGCGCCGTGGTGACCAAGGACGGACAGGACGTCGACGTGCCGGCCGGCGCCGCCATCGATCTGCCGGTCGGCACGTGGCACCGGATCCGCAACCCCGGGCTGAACGATCTTGTCTTCATCGAAGTGCAAACCGGCGACTACTTCGGCGAAGACGATATCGAACGCTCCGAGGACGATTATGGGCGGGTCTGAAAGATCGCAGCCCATCGTGACGCGCTGCCGCCGGAATCCCATCCTTACCCGCGATGACGTCCCCTATCCGGTCGCCACCGTCCACAACGCCGGCGTGACCCGCTACAACGGGCGCTATGTCATGCTGTTCCGCTCCCACCTCCACAATGGCCGGTCGATCATCGGAATCGCGGACAGCGACGATGGTTTCCGGTTCCACGTCCGCCCGAACCCGTTCCTGACGCCCTCCGACACGGAGCCGTTTGCCACCTACGAAGAATTCGGCGTCGAGGACCCGCGCATCTGCGCGCTGGACGGCGACTACCTCATCACCTACAGCGCCTACTCGCGCCATGGCGTCCGGGTGGCGCTGGCCAGGACCTCGGACTTCCGGACCGTTGAGCGCCTGGCATTGATCACCCAGGCCGACTGCCGTAACGTCGTTGTGTTCCCGAGCCGCTTTGGGGGGCGGTACTGCCGCTTGGATCGGCCGCACTCGCAGATCTCGCCTTGGTCCATTTGGGTCTCCTACTCGCCCGACCTCATTCATTGGGGGGATTCCAGGATCCTCATCAAGCCCCAGCCGTACCATTGGGACGAGATGAAGGTCGGCCCGGGCGCGACCCCGATCCGGACCGCCAAGGGCTGGTTGAATATCTTCCACGGTGTGTTTCAGACCATGGCCGGGGCGGTCTACCGGCTCGGCGTCGCGCTGCATGACCTGGAGGATCCCTCCAACGTGCTCGGCGTGGCCGACGAGTGGATTCTCCAACCCGAGGATCCCTGGGAAACCACCGGCTATGTTCCCAATGTCGTGTTTTGCTGCGGCGCGGTGGCGGAGAGCGACGGGACGATCAAAATCTACTGGGGCGGCGCTGACACGGTGATGTGTGCGGGTGAGGCGCGCCTCGATAAGCTCGTCAGCCTCTGTCTGGAAAAGCCCCGCCCGGCGCAGTGAGGCGAGCGCCGCAGCGGGCAAGGTAATGTATGATGGGCATTTCGGAGACTCATCCACCGATGAAAAACGCGACTTTCGCCATTCTGCTTACGCTCATTCTCGCCGTTTGCGGCGCCGCCGCTGAAGATGAGATCACCAAGGCCGAGAACGATTGGGTGGCCGCCGTGACGGGTCAGGACTTCGCGGCGCTCGACCGGATCTTGCACGACGATCTGATTTACGCCCACTCGACCGGCGTCATCGAAACCAAGAGCGACTATCTCGGCAAGCTCCGCAGCGGCGCACAGAGATATGACGCTATCGAGCACTCCAGGACGACGGTAAAGATGCATGGGGACGCCGCCGTCGCCCATTCCATCGTCCGCATGAAAGGAAAGAGCCCGACCGGTCCGTTCGACAACCGCTTGATGATGATCCACCTGTGGGTCAAGCACGACGGGCGCTGGCGGCTGGCCGCCCACCAGACGACCGAGCTCACCAAGTAGCCGGGCTGCAGGACACACTTACGGCGCCGGTCGTGGAAGATGTCGGTCTGAGCCTCCAGAGACGCGCTGCCAATGCACAAATACATCATCATCGGCCCGCAAGGTTCGGGAAAAGGCACGCAGGCGCGCCTGCTGTGTCAGGACTACGACTTCGAGCACATCTCCATCGGCGACATCTTCCGCTGGCACATGCAGCATCACACCAAGCTGGCCGCCAAGGTCCGCCGGATCATGCACCAGGGGCTCCTGGTTCCCGATGAAATCGTGGAAGAGGTCGTACGCCGGCGCCTGGAAGAGCACGATTGGAACTACGGCTTCGTGCTCGACGGGTTTCCGCGCACGCGGGCGCAGGCCGAATACCTGTTTGAGAACTACAATCTCGACAAGGCCATCTACCTGGATGTGCCGCCCGAGGTCGTCTACGCCCGGGTGGCGCACCGCGCCAAGGTCGGCGACGGGGACGGCTTCACCAAGCGCGCGGACGATGACCCGGAGATCCTGAAGGTGCGCCTCCGGGAATATCACGAGAAAACGGCGCCGCTGCTGGACCTGTTCGAAGAGAAGAAGATGCTGATCCGCATAGACGGCTCAGGGACGGTGGAGGAAGTCTACCAGCGTATCCGCGACGCCCTGCGGCTCCCCGATCCGGTCAAACGCCGTACGTGACGCCGCCCGCTGCTAAGCCGGGGGCTGACGCCGCCGCCCCATCCCGTGCTTCTCCCACACGGCCCGATAGTCGACGGCCCCGCTGGCAATGCTGAGCCCTGCGACTTCAACTCGCGCGAGGTCGCGCGGGCCCAACCCGACCTCCTCGGCCAGCCGCAAGGTACTGTCGCAGTATTCAAACGGTGGCTCGCCACGGTCCGTCATGGGGTCAAAGCCCATCAATGCCGTGCCCACCGCGTCGGTCGCCACCGGATTCCTGCCGGCCACCAGCAGGCCCGGACTCACCGGCAGACCGCCCGTGCCCAGCGTGTAAGCCTGCGCCTCGATGCCGTCGATGATCGAGAGGTCGATCGGGCGCGCCGCCACCAGGTCGACGATGCACCGGGGAACGCGATAGCCGCCATCGCGCGGCGAGTTCGGATCCACCTCCGGCTCGGCGCACGCGGTGGGCTGCCGCTCGCCCGAGTGGATGATCTGCCCGCGGCCGCCCACCGGCACAGCCAGCGGCTCCTTCTCGCCCGCATGATCACCGTAGATCGTGCACGGCGTGATGCCGAAGCAGTTCTTCATCGCCAGCGTGATTCCGGCCGTGGGGTGTTCCTTCAGCTTGGCGATCGAGACGAAAACGTCGCAATCGGCGTAAGCGTGATTCAGTTCGAACGACGGGAACAGGAGACCGCCGTACGGCACCTTGAACCGGTGATAGCGTTTGCCGTGGCCCAGGAAGTTCGTGTTCTCGAACTCCACCCGCTTCGCCGCGGCGAGGAACTCCCGCGGCTCCCAGCCCGCCTCCAGCATCACTTCTTCGATCGGCGCCGCCGATTTCCACGGACTCTCCAGAATCCGGAACCGCCGCGCCCCCGCCTTCTCCATCAGGTGCATCGCGGCGCAGACGACGTTCGGGTGGGTCCAGCCGGTGGTCTCGATCGGCCGGTGGCCGCATCGCCGGTCGGCGGTGCCCGTCATGTTTACCTTGATGGCGACCGTCTTGCCCCGAACCAGCGCGCCGAGTCCCCCCAGGCGCTCGAACATCGCTCCCAGCCTCGCCACCAGTTCCGGCGGCTCGTACGTCCGGCAGCGCTCGACCGCCACTACCGCCGTCCGGGCTGAACCGGACGTCAACGCCCTGCCTCCTGCTCCGGCTGCCGCCAGCAGCATCGATCGTCGTGTCAGCGTGCCTATTGCCATCGCTGTAAATCGAAATTGTATCGCTCCTCCGCCAATAAACCCAGCTGGTGGTGGGCCATGACTCCGGTCATCATAACAGGGGTGGCTTGATGACAAGGAAGATTCTTCTGAAGATCCTGAGCGGAATAGCCCCGGTGCTGCTCACGGGCGTCTGGGCCGCCCAGTTGAGCCCCGACCAGCAGCCGGACCCCGTTCCGATGTCGAATCGCAGGGCCGGCGTGGCCCGGGTTGATATCACGCCGCCTCTCTCCGTCCCGCGGTCCGGCTATGCCGATCGGACGGCTCCCGCGACCGGCATCCACGACCCTCTAAACGCGGCGGCCATCGTGTTCGACGGCGGGCGGCGTACGGCGGCCATCGTCACGCTCGACATTGTCGACATCAGCGAAGCCGGCGCCGCGGCCGCCCGAGACGCGATCCGGCGCTCGGCCGGTATCGACCCCGAGCATGTCCTGATCAATGTCCCCCATACCCACGGCAGCCCGTCGCTTGAGAATGACGTTACCTGACGCAACGAATTGGTCGCCAAGGTCGCCGGAGCGGTCCGGCTTGCCGCGAGTCGATGGCGTCCGGTCAGCCGGGGCTACGGTGAGGGGAAGATCGACCTCAACATGAATCGTCGGGTCCCGAACGAGCAGGGCCGGTGCATTGCCGGATTGAATCCCGACGGCGTCTGCGATCACCGCGTGAAAGTCCTTTGAATCGACGACGGCGACTCCATCAAGCCAATGGCGGTGGTCACGCACGCCGTCTGCCACGCCGACGTCTACCGGATGGCCAACACCGAGATTACAGCCGATTTCCCCGGGGCGGCCAAGGCATTCGTCGAGAACAGCTTCGGCGGACGGACGGTCGCGCTGTTTCTCCAGGGGTGTGCCTGGGACGTGCACCCTAATCTGCCGGGCTCCGGCGCCGGCTATACGAACAACACAGCGGACTTCGGCCGCAGCGGAAATGACGTGGACATGGCCTGGTGTGGCTGGAGCCTGGGCGCCGAGGTTGTGAAGGTCGCGGCCAAGGCCCGTGTCCGCGAACAGGTGCGCGCCGGGAGGTCCGGCGACGACATCGCCGGGGCCGCCGCCATGCTGAAGATCTCGGCCGATCCCGGCCGTCTGCGGTCGAATACCCGCAATCAGGTGATTGGCGGGAAAATCGACTTCCCGGTGCGGGCGCTGCGAATCGGCGATCTGTGGTTTGTGCGGCTGCCGGGCGAGCCGGTGGTGGAGTACGAGCTTCAGATCGAGGCGCGCATGATCCGGGAAGGCGGCTATGAAGTAGACGGTGGCGCCTGTTCGAAGGCGAGCCAACGCGAAATCCTCGATGGCGTCCAGGCGCTGATCACGCGGCTGGAGCCGTCACAACAGCCGGCCGGTGACCCGCGCTCTTCACCCATCGCGGAGTGGCTGGCGAGAACCTACCAGGAGCGCTCCACTGCGCCCGCCCACCTGTTAGCCTTGCCGATGCTGGACCGGGTGCGCTCCGCCCCGGGCCCCAAAGCCCGCTTCGCCGCATACCGCAGGGCACGTGAGCGCCAAGTCTCAGGGCCAATTTCTCCCGCGTAGTCACGTACAGATCGAAGTCTCCCTAACCTCCCGGGCGGTTCGATCTGAAGTGGAACGCACGGCCGTCGAACGAGAAGCACATGCGGCCCCCCTCGGAATACTCAGTGTTGAGGACGGGGACAAGTACGGGTATCGCCGACGGCTGCGCGGTGCTCTCCCGGGTCGATGTCCACAAATCTCCGTTTCCGGGCCCGCCCGGACGGTTCGAATTCATAATGGCTGCGAGTCCGTCGCGCCGGACAGCCACCGAGTCCCCGGAGCGACTGCTTAGCTCCGCAATCAGCATGGCCGGCCCGAACGCGCCGCCAGGTTTCTGGCGGCTCTCCCAGATGTCACTGCCGCCCAGGCCGCCGGGCCGGCCGCTGTCAAGGTGCAACACCTCGGCGTCGGTCTGGTCCTCAAACACAGTGGGCGCCACGTCCCCCGGAATGCGGAGCCTCACGTATAAACGTGGTATACTTGAAAACGTGAAAACCCGCAATGTGACACTTGCCCTCCCCGAGGAGTTGCTTCGCGAACTGAAAATCGTTGCCGCCAGGCAGGATACCTCGCTGTCCGCACTGCTGACCCGCGCCTTACATCAGATCGTCAATGCCGAAGAGGGCTATGAAGGAGCCTGCCGGTCGATGCTCGCCGATCTCAAGAAGGGCTACAAGCTCGGCACGGGAGGAAAGATCAATTGGACACGGGACTCCCTGCATGAGCGGTAGAGAATTCGTGGATACCAACGTCCTGGTCTACGCTTTTGACCGCACGGCCGGGACGAAGCGCGAAGCGGCCATCGAGCTGGTGCAGCGGTTGTGGTTCGAACACACTGGGTGCGTCAGTCTGCAAGTGCTTGAGGAGTTCTATGTCACCACAACGCGGAAGCTCTCCATGCCTCCAGCCGACGCCCAAGCCCAGGTGAAAAGACTCGGCAAATGGAGGGTACACCGTCCGGCGCTGGAAGACGTGCTGGCATCGATCGAGGCGCACCGGCGCAAACGGATCTCCTTCTGGGATGCGCTGATCCTGAGGAGCGCCGCGCAACTGGGCTGCTCCGTGCTGTGGTCGGAGGACCTGAAAGACGGCGTCAAATATGCCGGCGTCATCGTCCGGAACCCGTTCCTGAAGTGAACCTCCCCGGTCAGCCGTGTTTCGCCTTCCGCGCCAGCCACAAAACCGCCCCCTCCCGTTTATTGTTAGCCGCCCCGCCCCGGCCGCGAGAAGCGGGCCGCAGGCGCCCGCGGGGTTCGAGGTGGCACAGGCGTCGGCGTCGAACAGGTTCTCATCCTGGCCGTCCCAGTTGATGTCGGCGCCGGTGTTGTTGCGGGCCTTGTTGCCCAGGTGTCGCCGGAAACCGTCCGGAGATCTTCTTACAGCTCCTGGCCCACCCCGTGAAGCGGAGGGGCGATGATTGTTCACCTTTGTTGACACCGCCCCCGAGAACAGGCCAAGCTATTACTACGTCCGCCTCATCCAGGAGGATGAGGAAATCGCCTGGAGCAGCCCGGTCTGGCTGGGCGCCAGGTAGGCGGGCGAAAGGAGAGGAGCAAGATGCGGAATCTGTTGGTTGTATTGACGTTGACCCTGCTTGCCGGCGCGCTGTCAGCCGGCGACGGCAAGCTCATGCATTGCTTCTATTTCACCGTCGTCGAAGGCGCCTCCGAGGCCGACTGGCAGGCGTTTTATAAAGCCACCGACGAGCTGCCCGGCAAAATCCCCGGCCTGCTCGACGTCTGGCACGGCAAGCTCCGCCGCCCGCTGCGGGTCGGCGCCAACCAGCGCCAGTACGGCGTCTGCATGGAGATGCAGGACGAGGCCGCCCTGAAGGTTTACGCCGACCACCCGGCGCACAAAGCCTGGGAGCAGGTCTACTTCAAGATCCGCCAGCCCGGCACCACGACCGTAGACATCATCAGCAAGTGAGCCCCGCGCCTTGCGGGCCGTCAATAGGTCCGCAAGGCTTCCTCGTCGCCGAGTTCCGCCAGCAGCTTCTTCAGCCCTTCCAGATTCTGGCGGAGGCTCTCCTCGGCGTCGAGCTCGCTGCGGTGGTCCAGAATGCCCACCGGCCCGCGGTAGCCGCTGCGCTGGATGATGCGCAGCATCTCCAGTTCCCGGTCGCCTTGGCCCAGCGGCAGGATCATCGGTCCATCCTTCCGCATGCCGTTCAGGTTGATCGCCAGCAGGTACGGCTTCATCATCGCGAACAGTTCGGCGAAGCGGTCCATGTGTTCCCGGCCGTGGTGGAAGTTGTAGACGATCCCCACATTGTCCAGCTTGAGGTGGCGGATGATCTCGATCTGGTTCTCCGGCTCACCGAACCAGCCGCCGTGGTTGTAGAGCGCGACCGAGCAGCCGATCTTCGCCGCCCGCCCCGCCAGGTAGCGGAAAGCGCGCGCCGCCGCGGCCACCTTGTCGGCTTGCGGCAACGGCTCGATCGCCTTCAGCGCCGCGCCCGTCAGGTTCACCCAGATCTGGGTCTTCAGACCCCGTCGCTCGAGCAGGTCGAGGATGATGCCAACGTGCTTTTCCTTCTGCGGCTCCAGTCCCGACGGGATCCAGAACGCCGTCAGCTCGATGCCGTGCCGCCCTAGAGCATCGATTTCAGCGTCGAACGTCGGGATGTCCCTCTCCCTCCAATCGTAAGCGAGCTTGCGGATCCCAAGCCGCGCCAGCATCGCCGCCCGCTCCTCCGGCCCGCGCCTGGCCGCATCGAACGGCACGATGCACCAGGCCACCAGGTTGTCCTTCGCAAAGACGCTGCCCCGGGCCTTGTCGGCCCCCCGCACCCGAACCCCCGGCAGCAACAGCGTGGCCGCGATTATCGGCGCCCAAATCTTCGTCCTCATGACCGCCTCCATTGTAAACTGGTTCCTCATGTCCAGCACGAATCCCTTCTCGTTAAGCGGCAAACGGGCGCTAGTGGCCGGGGCCAGCCGGGGAATCGGCCTCGCCATCGCCCAGGCCTTAGCGCGGGCCGGCGCCCACACCATCCTCGCCGCCCGCTCCGCCGAAGCCCTGGAAGAAAATGTCGCCGCCTTGCGCGCTGAGGGCTTCGAGGCGCAATGGGTTCCGCTCGACGTCACCAGCTCGGATTCCATCCGCGCGGCCGTGGATGCCGCCGGCGACATCGACATCCTGCACGGGGTCTCGGGCACGAATATCCGCAAGCCCTTCCTCGCCTATAGCCGGGAGGAATACGAGGTCATTATGCGGACCAACCTGCACGGCATCGCCGAGTTGACCCGGGTGGCGGGCGAGAAGATGATCGCCCGGGGCCGTGGCGGCAAGATCGTCCTCATCGGGAGCCTCATGTCGCTGCTCGGCCTTCCCTACCTGACCGTCTACGCGATGACCAAGAGCGCCATCGCCGGCCTCACCCGCACGCTGGCGGCCGAGTGGGGCCGCTACAACATTCAAGTCAACTGCATCGCGCCGGGCTTCATCGTCACCGACCTCAATCGCGACGTCTGGAAACAGCCAGCGATGCTCGACTGGCTCAAAAGCTTGCAGGCCAACCCCAAACCCGGCCGGCCCGAAGACATCGCCCCGCTGGCCGTGCTGTTGAGCGGGCCCGGTTCGGATTTCATCACCGGTCAGGTCATCGCCGTCGACGGCGGTTACACCACCACCGCCGTCTGGCCCTACGAGCCGTAGGACGCGCGCCGGCCCCGCCGCGCCGAAAAACCGTATTTTCGGAGGAAAAATGTCCAAAAGATATTGACCCTTCCGCGGAATGATGAGTAATATAGTCAGTGCCGTTGAGAGAAGGCGGCCGCGCCACCGGTCGCCTCCGAGGTACTCGATGGTGAAAGAGACAAACACCTCCCCAGCCCGGCAGCAAAACCGTTCGCGTCTGGCGATTATCCGCGAGCGAAACGGCGTGTCCTTGCAGCAGGTCGCCGAATCCACCAAGATCAGCCCGCGCTTCCTGCGCGCGATCGAAGCCGAGCGGTTCGAGGAGTTGCCCGGCGGCATCCTCAGCCGCAGCTATCTCCGCCAGTACGCCACCGCCATCGGCTTCGACGAAGACGAACTGCTCGCCTGGTACTACGAGCGCACCGGCGACCGGCCCGTCGCCCCCAAACCGGCTCAGCCCGCCCGGCCCCAGAAGCGCTCCGCCCTCGACTGGTTCCGTTCGCTGAACCCGATCCGGTTGTTCTAGCCGGTAGCTGCACGCATGCTTCCTTCCCCCGCCCGGAAGTCAGCTCGGCCCCGCCGAGTCCCATAAAGTTTCCTAAGCTGTGTCCGATAATGCCTGAGGAGGGTCCATTCGGCCCGAATGCCATGAAGGTTCACGATTCGAACCTAGCCGGTCCGCCGGCCGGCTCCAGCGCCGCCACCGCCCCAGACAAAGCCCGGCAAGCCGAGAGGCTCGCGCCGGACGCTCGCAGGACCGCCGATCCCCTGACGGCCGAGAGCCCGGACAAAGTTTCCCTGTCCGCGCTCAGCGCTCAGCTCCGGGCGCAGGGCGCCCAGTCGCCCGAACGCGCCGCCCGCCTGGCTGAGCTGGTGCGGAGCGGCCGCTACCAAATCGACGCCGCCGAGTTAAGCCGCCGCCTGGTGGATGACGCCCTCACGACACGCGAATGAACGCGCCTTCGACGGCCATTGAATCGATCGAGCAGGCCCGTGCGGCCGTCCGTCAGCTTGGGGACGCGTTGCTCGCCGGCAAAGCCGAACGGATTGCCGATTCCTGTGAAACCCTGCGCGCCGCCACCTGCGGTCTCCGCCGCCTGCCGCCGGCCCCCCTCGCCTCGCCGCTCCGCCGCCGGCTGCCGGAATTGCTGGAGGAAATCGACCTCGTATTGGCGCAGCTCGCGGCTTTCCAGGCCACCTGCGCCGGCTTGATCGCCGTCACTTCGGGAGCCTACAGCGCCGACGGCGAGCTCGCCCCGCCGCTCATCCCCAGGCCCGCCGTCGAAGGCTAGACTGGCGAAACCGAGCCATTCCGCCGATAAGTCTACTGGCATGTCCAACTTGCTCGCTTCCCTGAGCACCGCCGCCGAGTCGCTCAAGACCTTCGAGCGCGCCTTGACGACCGTCCAGAATAACGTCACCAATGCCACCACGCCCGGCTACGTGCGCCGGCAGACCGATTTAATCGCCTTGAACTTCCAACCGGAACTCGGCTTGCCCGGCGGTGTGCAAGCCGGCCCGCTGCTCAGCAGCCGCAGCCTTATCGCTGAGCGGAACGTCTGGGAGGCAGCCCATCGCTTCGGCTGGTTCACCCAGACCGCCTCCGGCCTCGCCAGGATCGAACCGGCATTCGACATCGCCCCGGGCTCCGGCATCGCCGGCGCTTTGGAGCGCTTCTATGCCGCCTTCTCCCAACTCAGCGTTACCCCGAACGATCCCCTGTCTCGCGAAGTCGTGATCGAACGGGCCGGCGAGGTTGCCGGCACCTTCCAGTTCGCCGCCTCGTCGCTGCTGCGGGCCTCCGAGGAAACCCGGCGCGACGCGGCCTCTGTCGTCGAGCAGATCAACCGGCTGGCCACGGAGATCCGGGATTTGAACGTCGAGATCCGCAAGGATTACCGGAACCAGCAAGATGCCGGTTTGGACGCCCGGCTCCACGCCGCCCTCGAGGAACTGGCCGAGCTCGCCGACTTCACCGCCCTGCCGCAGGAGGATGGCTCAGTCACCGTGCTGCTCGGCGGCCAGGTCCCGCTGGTCATCGGGGATAAAACTTACCAGATCCAGGTCGATACCGCGGCCGGCCCGACCGAGATTCTGGACTACAGCGGCCAGGTGATCACCGGCCGGATCCGCGGCGGGCGGCTGGCCGGGCTGCTGGAGGTCAGCCGCAACTTGCTGCCTTCCTACCTCGCCGATTTGAACCGGCTGGCCCAGAGTTTCGCCGATCGCGTCAACGAGATTCTGGCGGGCGGCGTCGACCTGAACGGCCTCCCGCCGCAGATCGATCTGTTCGAATACGACGCGACGCTCGGGGCCGCCTTCACCCTTAGGGTGACCTCCATCCTTCCCGAGCAGATCGCCGCAGCTCTACCCGGGGCCCCGGGGGGGAACGGTAACGCCCTGGCGCTGGCCGCTCTGGCGACCACCTCGGAAATCGACGGGATGACGTTTACAGAGTTCTATGGCCGGCTCGGAGCCCGCGTCGGCCGCGACCTGGCCGCCAGCCGCACCGACGAGGAGACGCACCAGCTTCTGCTGACCCAGGCGCGGAGTCTCAGGGACGAGGTTTCCGCCGTCAACCTCGACGAAGAGGCGGCGGCGCTGATCCGCTACCAGCGCGCCTACCAGGCCTCGGCCCAGCTCATCGGCGTGCTGAATGAAATGACGGAGGTGGTTCTCGGCCTGCTCCGCTAGCTGAGGTGACCGATGCTGCAACGATTGGATTCCGCTACCGCCCGCTTCTTGAATGACCTGGCGGCCATCGGCCGCCGGCTCCTGCTGGTTCAACGCAACCTGAGCTCCGGCCGCCGCCTCCATACGCCCTCGGATGCGCCCGACCAGGTCAGCAGCCTGCTCCAGCTCCGCGCCGAACTCGCCCACGTCGCGCAGATCCAGGTGAATCTGGGGCGCGTCCGCGCCGAAGTCGACACCGCCGAGCAGTCCCTTCAGGCGGCCGTCGGACTCCTCGAGCGCGCCGCCGTCCTGGGCGCACAGGGGGCCACCGGCACACAAACCGCCGAGCAGCGCCTCATAATCGCCCAGGAGGTCGAAGGGCTGCTGGAGCGGATGGTCGCCCTGGCGGGAACAACCGTCGAGGGGCGCTACGTGTTTAGCGGCGATGCCGACGGCCGGCCCCCCTTCGCTCTCGACCTGACCCAGAACGACCCGGTCAGCCCGTATCTCGGGGCCGACAGCACGCGCCAGCTCATGCACCCTTCCGGCTCCACTTTCGCCGTGGCGCGTACGGGCGAAGAGATCTTCGACAACCCCGACCCGGATCGCAATGTCTTCCAGGCGCTCAACGATCTCCGGCTCGCCCTGCGCGCCGACGACCAGAACGCCATCGGCGCGGCGCTCGGACGCCTGCGGTCCGCCCAGACCCACCTGAACCTCCAGCTCGCCTTTTACGGCGCCGTGCAATACAAAGTCTCCGAAGCCACTCAGGCCGCCCAGTGGCAGCAACTGCGGCTGAAGACCCGCCTCAGTGAAATCGAGGACACCGACCTGGCGGAAGCCATAGTCGTCCTCAATCAGCAGCTTCACCAACAGCAGGTTGCGCTGGAATCCAAGGCCAAGGCCACCCCGCTCAGCCTGTTCGACTACTTGGGCTAGCCGGAGGACTTCACCCTCCCAGCCGTTTCGCAAACCGCCTCCGAAGGGCGCCTGTGCGAGAATCGTGAAGTGCATCGCCTGTGGATCGGGGTCGACGCCGGGGGCACGTTCACCGACTTTGTCGTGCTGAAGCGGGACGGAGAGCTGAGCAGCTTCAAGCTCCGCTCGAATCCGAGCGACCCGGCGCAGGTCATCCTGGAAGGCCTGGAGCGCGCCACCGGAGGGGCGCCGGCCATCGTGATCCACGGCTCCACAGTCGCCACCAACGCCCTGGTCGAGCGAAAGGGTGCCAGCACAGCCTTCGTGACCACGCAGGGCTTCGAGGATCTGATCCGAATCGGACGGCAGAACCGCCGTGAGCTGTACAACCTGACGCCGCCGGAGCAGCCGCCGCTGGTCGCGCGCGAGCTCTGTTTCGGCGTGCGGGAACGGACGTATCATGACGGCGCCATCGCCGTGCGGCCTTCGGCCACCGGCTTGCGGCGCTTGAAGGCCGCGCTGCGCCGCGCCGGAGTCGAGTCGGTGGCCGTCTGCCTGCTGCACTCCTACCGGAACGCGGAGAACGAACAGCGGGTGGCCGAAGCGCTGGCGGGCGCCGGCTACGTGTGCTGTTCACATGAAATCTCGCCCGAGTTTCGGGAATACGAGCGTGCCGGCACGACAGTCATTAACGCCTATGTCGCACCCCTGATGGATGCCTACCTCGCCGAACTGGAAAAGGAACGCCGCCACCGCATCTCGATCCTGCAATCCAACGGCGGGTTCATGAGCGCCGCCGAAGCGCGCCGCCACGCCGTGCGCACCGTGCTCTCCGGTCCCGCCGGGGGCGTCGTCGGCGCCTGCGAGGCCGCCCGAGCCTGCGGCTTCCGGCGGGTGCTCGGCTTCGACATGGGCGGGACCTCGACCGACGTCAGCCTCTCGATCGGGCGGCCGCGCGAAACCACCGACGCGTTCATCGACGGCTTCCCGATCCGCGTTCCGATGCTCGACATCCATACGGTGGGGGCGGGCGGTGGATCCATCGCGCGGGTCGACGCAGGCGGTCGGCTGCGCGTCGGGCCGGAAAGCGCCGGCGCGCACCCCGGACCTGCCTGCTACGGGATCGGCATTGAGCCCACCGTCACCGACGCCCATGTCGTGCTTGGGCGCATCGCCGCCGGCCAGTTCCTGGGCGGCGAAATGCGGATCGATGTCGAGCGCTCCGCCGTAGCTATGGACCGTCTTGCCGGCCGCCTGCATTGCGACCGGATCGCCGCCGCCCAGGGCGTCCTCGAAGTGGCCAATGCCAACATGCAGCGCGCCATTCGGGCCATATCCGTCGAGCGCGGCTACGATCCGAGCGACTTCGCGCTGGTCGCCTTCGGCGGCTGCGGTGGCTTGCACGCCGCTGAGATGGCCGAGGACATGGGCATCGGCGCCGTCGTCGTCCCGCGCGAAGCCGGCGTCCTGTCAGCCCTCGGCATGCTGCTGGCGGACCGCGTGCGCGACTACGCCGCCGGCGCGCTGGGCCGGCGGGACTTCGAGCGGCTCTTTCGCGCCCTCGAGAAGCGCGCCCTCCGGGAATCCCCTGGAGCGCGCCTCGAGCGCGCGGCCGACCTCCGCTACGCCGGCCAGAGTTACGAGCTCACGGTTCCGTGGCGGGCGAAGGATCCGGCAGCCCCATTCCACGAAGAACACCGGCGCACTTACGGCTACTCGCATCCCGACACGCCCGTCGAAGTGGTCACCATTCGCGTTCGGGCCCGCACGCCCTCACTGCGGCGCCGCCTGCGCCCGCCGGCGGTGACCCCTGCGCCCCCGCAACCGCCGCGGCGGATCTATGTCGGGGGCCGCTGGCGCGCCGTGCCCGTGTACTGGCGGTCCCACCTCACCGGCGACAAGCGCAGCGGCCCCGCATTGGTGCTGGACTACGGCGCCACGACCCTCGTCCCTCCCGGCTGGCAGTACCATCTCGATCCGAGCGGGGCGCTGATTCTCCGGCTGGCCGCCGCCCGGGGAAACGCATCGCCCGCGCGGGCATCGAATAGTAAGTGATGAATCGCTTGCTCGTTCTGCTGCTGGCCGGCGGCGCCGTCTATGGCGCCGGGCCGGACCCGAGCGAGATCGTCCGGCGATCGGTCGCTCGCGACGAAACGAACTCAAAGCTGCTGGAGGACTACGCCTTCCTGGAGCGCGTCGACAAGACCGACCTCGACAAGCGCGGAAACGAAAAAAAGCGAGACATCAAAGCCTTCCAGGTCATCATGCTCGAAGGCTCCACCTACCGGCGTCTTGTTTCCCGCAATGACCAGCCCCTGTCCCACGACGAGGAGGCCGCCGAGCAGGCCAAACTCGAGCAGAGCATCCGCGAACGCCGCAATGAGACGCCCCAGCAACGGGAAAAGCGCCTCCGGGAGTACGAGAAGCGCCGCGACCGGCTCCGCAAAGCCATCAGCGAGATCCCGGATGCCTTCCGCTTCCGCCTGCTCGGCGACGAGACGGTCCATTCGCGCCCCGCCTACGTCATCCAGGCGACCCCGCGGCCCGGCTATCGGGCCAAGAGTTCTCTGGCCCGAATCTTCGCCAGGCTCAAGGGCAAGCTCTGGATTGATAAGTCCACCTACGCCTGGCTGCGCGTTGAGGCGGAACTGGTCGAGGACTTCACCGTCGGTTGGATACTGGTGCGGATCCACAAGGGCACCCGCGCCGAAGCCGAGACGTTACCCCTGGAGGACGGCGTCTGGGGAATGCGGCGACTCTGGTACCAGACCTCTTACCGCATCGGCCTGATCAAGTACGACCATATCCGCCAGGAACACCGGTACTCGAACTATCGCAAGCTGCCGGCCGATTCGCCCTTGGTCTCAATCACGCCGGCTCAGGTTCAGGACGCTCGCTGACGGTGACCGCTTTCCCGCCCTCAGCCACCGCCGGCGGCGGCGCCTGGGCAGGCTCGGCCGCGGCCAACCCCTCCGCAACGAATGCGCGTTTCCGGCCGTTATCCATAACGCGTCCCTCGAATTTGCGCTGTCCGTTGATCTCCAGCACAAGCGGTGCGTCCGCCGAGTAGTCGAAGATCAGAACGTCGCCCGTCTTCAAGCCCAGCAACTCTTCCACCCGGATGGTTGTGCCGGTGAGCCGGCAATCGAGCTTCATGCCCGCCGCTTGAAGCAGGTGGAATACACGCTGTCCCTCTTCCGCCGAAATGCCGTGCTTGCGCAGGGACCCCTGATGATCGAACCGCTGGCGCAGCATCTTGATCAGAATCGACGGGATCCCGAGATTGATGGTGCCGGTGTGCTCGCCCACCCGCGCCTCGAGGCTGACGGCCACTACCGCTTCGTGCGGGCCGAGAATCTGCAAGAGTTGCGGCTCAGTCTCGTGGCCTTCGATGCTGAAGTTCAGATCCGTCACCTCCTGCCAGGACTCCCGCAAGTCATGCAGGATGATGCGGAAGATCCCGTCCAGGATGCTCTGCTCTATTTCAGTGATCTCGCGCTCCGGCGGCGGCGTGCCTTTGCCGCCGAGCACCATCTCCAGAATGGGGAATACCAGCGCCGGGCTCATCTCCATCACGGCATTGCCCTCGTACGGCTTCATCCCCAGCGTGATCATGACGGTCGGCGACGGCAGCGTCTGCCAGAATTCCCCGAACGCGAGCTGCTCAACCGACACCAGATTGACGGTGACGTAGGCGCGCAGGTACGCGGACAGACTCGCGGCCACTCGCCGGGCGAAGTTCTCGTGAAGAAAGTGGATCGCGCGAAGCTGGTCCTTGGGGATCCGGTCGGGCCGCCGGAAGTCATAGACGGGCAGCTCCGAACCCGCCGCACCGTCCACGGCGCACCCTGGCTGCCCAGATTCGCTGGCGTCGGCGCTCACGATGGCTGTTTTCCGTTCCCCTCACTGATCGGACGCCGCCGCCGCCGCCTTTAGCCTCCTCAAAGGCGGCGCCTATGTCAGCGGTTGAAAGAAAGCGAGTTGAATCCGACCGGGGGCGTCGACGGCGCCGGCCGCACCGTCAATCGCCGCCCGTCTAAATGCTTCCCGTGCAGCGCCTGCACCGCGCGGCGCGCTTCGGCCTCACTGCCCATGACAACAAAAGCAAAACCCCGGGAGTGGCCTGTCTCCCAATCCTTGGCGATTTCGACCTTGCGGACCTCCCCAAGGGTGTTGAACAGTTCACGAAGTTGATCCTCCGTGGCGTCGAAATCCAGGTTTCCCACAAAGATCTTTTTCATGGCACTCCCCGCTGTCACTGCAAAGATCCGCCCGCAGTCACCACAGCGGTGCTGCGGCCTGGTTTCCGGCTCCGCCACCCGGCGGATGAGTTTCCTCACAGTCTAACAAGGCCCGCACCGCGAATCCAAGTTAAGAAAACCCGCCGTCGCGTGCCCCACGGGTCGATGATAAAATGACTACAGATTTCCCCGCAGATGTCGCTCCCCAGGATTTACAACCGAGATATCCGCACCACCGTCTTGCCCAATCATGTCACCGTCATCTCGGAAACCATGCCCCACGTCCGCTCGGTCGCCGTCGGCATCTGGGTCGGCGGCGGCGCCCGCTGCGAGTCCCCCGAACAGACCGGCCTTTCCCACTTCATCGAGCACATGCTCTTCAAGGGCACCGAGAACCGCTCGGCCGAAGACATCGCCCGCTCGATCGACTCCATCGGCGGCAACCTCGACGCTTACACCACCAAGGAGCTGGTCAGCTTTTCCACCAAAGTCCTCGATGAGCATCTGCCGCTCGCCTTCGATGTTCTCGCCGACCTGGTGTTGCGCCCGCTGTTCCGGGATTCCGATATCGCCCGCGAGAAGGGCGTGGTTCTCGAAGAACTGAAGATGGAGTCCGACAGCCCTGAGTACCTCGTCCATGAGCTGTTCTGCGGGCGGTACTGGAAAGACCATCCCCTCGGCCGGCCCATCCTCGGCACCCGCGCCACCATCAAGAGCTTCGACCGGCGCATGATCGAAAGCCACTTTCACGAGCTCTACACCCCGGCCAACTTGCTGGTCACCGCCGCGGGGAATCTGCGTCATGAGACCCTCCTGGAGCTCGTCCACCGCGAGTTCGGCCTCCTACGCGGCGGCGTTCCACCCCCTGCCGGTCAAGCCCCCCGCGCCTGCCCCCATATTCAGCTCCGCAACAAGCGCTCGCTCGAGCAGGTCCATATCTGCATCGGCGTTCCCTCCTACCCCATCAGCCACCACCTGCGCTACGCCTGTTACATCCTGAACATCCTGCTCGGCGGCGGGATGAGCTCCCGCTTGTTCCAGAACATCCGCGAAAAGCGCGGCTTGGCCTACTCGGTCTTCTCCGAACTCGTGCTGTTCCGCGATGCCGGCTGCCTGCTGGTCAACGCCGGCACCTCCCTGAAATCCGCTCGGGAAGTCGTTCGCCTCACGCTGGATGAGTTCCGCCGGTTCAAGCAAGAGCCCGTGCCCGCCGACGAGCTCCGCCGCGCCAAGGACCAGCTCAAGGGCTCCCTCATGCTCAGCCTCGAGTCCACCTCTTCAAGAATGGCCAACCTCGCTCGTCAGCACATCTACTTTGGCCGCGTCTACACGCTCGATGAGATGCTCGCCGGCATCGAGGCCGTCACCCCCGAGCAGCTCCAGGCCATCGCCGTCGAGTTCTTCCAGCCCGACAAATCCGCGCTCACCGTCCTCGGCGAATTGAACGGCCTCCGCCTGCGCCGCGAAGATCTCGCCTGCTGAGCCCGCCGTTCCCCCCTCGCCGCCCCGCCAAGGCTTGTTATACTGCTCCCTCCGGCCGCACCGGCCGGACGACGCCTTCAACCGCCAAGGAGCTATGTGATGAGGATCGCTGTTCTGGCTCTCGCCTTTGTTCCCGCCGCCGGCTCGGCCCCCGTCCCGCCGCTGGAGGAGCTAAAGCAGGCCGCCCTGGAAATCGTCGAGGCGCGCCGCACCCTCACCCAGCAAATCGTGGATTCGCTGTTCAGCTTCGCTGAGCTCGGCTACGAGGAAGTGGAATCGTCCAACTACCTCGTCAGCATCCTCGAGCGCGAGGGCTTCCAGGTCACTCGCGGCGTCGCCGGATTGCCGACCGCCTTCGTCGCCACCTGGGGCGCCGGTAAGCCCGTCATCGGCTTCATGGCCGACATCGACGGCCTGCCGGAAACCTCCCAGAAGCCCGGCGTGGCCTTCCATGATCCGTTGATCCCCGGCGGCCCCGGCCACGGCGAGGGCCACAACGCCGGCCAGGCGGTCAACATCACTGCCGTGCTCGCCGTCAAGCAGCTCATGCAGAAGCACCGCATCCCCGGCACGTTGCGCGTCTACCCCGGCATCGCCGAAGAACTCATCGGCAGCCGCACCTACATGGTCAATGCCGGCCTGTTCCGCGACGTCGACGTCATGCTCTCCAGCCATATCTCCAGCGACTTCACCACCGGCTACGGCGGTCCGACCGGCACAGGACTCGTCTCCGTCCAGTTCACTTTCCGCGGCCGCTCCGCCCACGGCGCCGGCTCCCCCTGGCGCGGCCGCAGCGCCCTGGACGCCGTCGAGCTCATGAATGCCGGATGGAATTACCGCCGCGAGCACCTCCGCCCCGAACACCGCTCCCACTACGTGATCGTCAATGGCGGCAACCAGCCCAACGTCGTCCCCTCGGAGGCCACCGTCTGGTACTTCTTCCGCGAGTGGGACTACGACCGCATCACCGAGCTGCACGCTATCGGCGCCAAGATTGCCCGCGCCGCCGCCGAGATGACCGACACCACCGTCACCGAGCGCGTCCTGGCCGCAACCTGGCCCGGCCATTTCAACCAGCCGGTCGCCGAAGCCCTCTACGCCAACATCCAGCGCGTCGGCATGCCCCAGTGGTCCGACGACGATCTCGCCTTGGCGCGCGCCGCCCAAGCCGAAATCGGCGCCAAAATCACCGGCCTGAAGACCGAGATCGAGAAGATTGGCCAGGGCGGCTTCGGCAAGTCCTACGGCTCGGACGATATCGCCGAAGTCTCCTGGAACCTGCCCACGGTCGTGCTCCGCTACCCCGGCAACATTCCGGGCATGATCGGCCACCACTGGTCCAGCGCCATCGCGATGGCCACCCCCATCGCCCACAAGGGCGCCACCGCCGGCGCCAAAGCCTACGCCCTCACCGCCCTCGACCTGCTCTTGCGCCCTGAGCTGCTGGCATCCGCTCGCACGTATTTTGCCGAGCAAACCAAGGACGTCCAGTGGAAATCGCTCATCCCCGAAGGCGCCGCGCCGCCCATCGACATCAATCGGGAGAAAATGGAGCGCTTTCGCCCCCAGCTCCGCAAGTTCTACTACCACCCGCGGCGCTATAAGACGTATCTGGAGCAACTGGGCCTCCGCTACCCCACCCTTAAGGCGCCGCCAAAACAATAAAGAAGCTCGCCTCTGGGCTGAGAATTCAGCGCCCCCGCGGAAACTCCCATTAAGAACGGACCGACTTCCGCCGATGAGTTCTACGGCGCCCGCCGCGCCGGACTCTCGCGGTGCTGGTGTCCACTCCGGGAACGACATGAGCGTCCTCAACCCCAGAAACCGCCTCGTCAACTTCCGCGTCAGCGAGCAGGAGCTCGAACTGTTAAAGCAGGCTTGCTTGAAACAGGGCGCCCGCAGTCTTTCCGAGTTCGCCCGCAACGCCGTCCTGGAATCCTTGCAGGATCGCCCTTCCACTGCCTCGGTCGAGGAGATCGACCATCGCGTGGGCCGTCTGGAAAGCCACGTCGAGCAGCTTCTCCACCTTCTGGCCGCCACCGGCTTCGTGATGAGTCAGGACCACCCTCCGGCGCTCGTGCGCAAGCCCGCCGCCGGCTGACTCCCGCTTCAGCCCTTGATCACCCCCATCGGGCGTAGCCGCGCCACTTTGCGCGCCAACCCGGCGCGCTCCACCACCTCGATCACCTCGTCAACGTCCTTGTAAGCTTCCGGAATCTCCTCCAGGATCCCGTGGCGCGTCTCGCTCCGCACAATGATCCCCCGCTCCTCGAGCTCCTTTTCCACCTTCTTGGCGTCGCGCCCCTTACGGGCCGCCGTGCGGCTCATCAGCCGGCCCGCGCCGTGGCACACACTGCCGAAAGTCTCCTTCATCGCCCTTTCGGCCCCCACCAGAATCCACGACGCCGTGCCCATGCTTCCCGGAATCAGCACCGGCTGGCCCACCTCGCGGTAGACCCCGGGTATCTCTTTATGCCCCGGCGGGAACGCGCGCGTCGCCCCTTTCCGGTGCACCAGCACCTCCACCCTCTTCCCCTCCACTTCGTGCCGCTCCTTCTTGGCGATGTTATGGCAGACGTCATACAGCGTCGTCAGCCGCGCCGATTCCCCGAAGACCCGCCGGAACGAAGCTCGCAGAAAATGGAGGATCGCTTGCCGGTTCGCCCAGGCGAAATTCGCCGCCGCCCGCATCGCCCCCAAGTATGCCTGGCCCTCTTTGGACTGAATCGGCACACAGGCCAGTTGCCGGTCCGGCAAGGTGATGTCGTAACGCTTCATCGCGCTGCCCATCTCCGCCAGGAAGTCCGTGCACACCTGGTGCCCCAGGCCGCGGGAGCCGCAATGCAACAACACGACCAGCTGGCCCTCCTCCAGGTTCATGCACCGCGCCGCCTCCGGGTGGTAGATCCGCTCGACGTACTGTAGCTCGAGAAAGTGGTTCCCGCTGCCCAGCGTGCCCAGTTGCCCCCGCCCCCGTTCCTTCGCCCGCGCCGACACCTTATCCGGATCAGCGCCCTTCAACATCGCCCCTTCTTCGGAACACTCCGCATCCCGCTCTTCGCTGTAGCCCCGCTCGACCAGCCACCGGCCGCCCTTGACCAGAATCTCGTTCAGCTCCTTTTCGCCGATCTCCATCCGGCCCTTCCCGCCGGTGCCGCAAGGCACGTCGCGGAAAACCTGGTTCACCAGTTCGCGCAGCCGCGGCCGGACATCCTTCTCCATCAGGTTCGTCGTCACCAGCCGCACGCCGCAGTTGATGTCAAAGCCCACTCCCCCCGGCGAGACCACGCCCTCTTCCCAGTCCGTCGCCGCCACCCCCCCGATCGGGAAGCCGTAGCCCTGGTGAATGTCCGGCATCGCCAGGCTCGGCCCCACGATCCCGGGCAACGTCGCCACATTCACCGCCTGCTTCAGCGACAGGTCCTGCGAGATCTGTTTCAATTGCGCCTCGCTGGCGTAGACCACCACGTCGGTTCGCATCTCCCCATGCCGGGCGATGCGATGGCGTAGTCCGTCCTTGGTTTCCAGCCGGTACATTGCTTCGCCTCAGATATCCAAAAAGACCTCGGCCTTCCACCGGCCGTCCTCTTGCTTCACGCTGAGCTGATGGTAGGTTACCCCCTTGACGACCAGTTTCGGCGGGTGCCGGGCATCATCCCGGGGCTCCCCCCACGCCTTCCCAGTCACGCGCTCCGGACTAATCTGCTCGATCTCGAAGCGGCTCATCACGACCCGCTCCCCATCTAAATAGTACAGCACTTCGTTCAGCCAGGCCACCAGCAGTGATTCATAGTCCTCCCCGGATGCTGCGATCGGGTACACCATCTTCGCCTCGGCCCGCTCGATCTCCACCGCCGTCGACTCCAGCGCCAGCGCCGCGTTCTGAAACAGCTCGGCCGGTGTGTCACCCCACGCCCGGAACCCTATATCCGCCGTATGCTCCAGAATCTCAAACATGCCAATTTTCGCCGCCCGCCTTCGCTTCGCTCGGCCGCCTGCGCTCAGCTCACCTCTTCCATCGACGGCCGGCGCGTGTCCACTAACTGCGCATAGGGGTTGACCGCCAGCCACGCCACCGAACCCAAACCGCAAAGCCCCGCCGCCACCAGGAACGACGCCGTCCAACCAAGTTGATCGGCAATGAATGGCGTCAGCGTGGCCGTCACGGCCCCGCCGATCTGTCCCCCCATGTTCATCAGGCCGGACACCGATCCGGCCGACGGCCCCGCTATATCGGCCGTCACCGCCCAGAACGAGCTTTGCGACAGGTACAGCGCTCCCGCGCCCCCTGCCAGCACCACGCTGGCTACCTGCGCGCTCTCCACCTGGGTCGCCAGGGCGATGAAAATACCAGACAGCCCAATGCCCACTACCGAGATCCCGCAACGGCCGACTCGCCGGCCGTATCTCCTGGTGAGCTTGTCCGCTATCCATCCGCCAAGCGGCGAACAGCTCGCCATCGCCAAAAATGGAAGCATCGAATAAAACGAGCTGGCTTTCAAGTCCAGTCCCCGCACCCGGCTGAGATAAATGAAAAACCAGGTGAAAAAGATATAAGCTACATAACCGTATGTGAAGTAGCTGGCCGCTACCGCTAGCACGTCCTTGCTCGAAAAGATCGTCCGCCAGGGCAACGTCACGTGGGCTTCCAGTGTATTGGCTGCCTGGGGCAGGCCGGCCTCGATGAGTCTCCGCTCTTCCTCGGACACCCAGCCGTGCTCCTTCGGGTCGTCGCGAGCCAGCAAATACCAAATCACGCCCGCCAGCGTCCCGATAATGGCGCAGACAAAAAACGACCATCGCCAGCCGTACCTTACCAAGACAAAGGTGATGATCGGCGGGGTGATCCCGGCGCCAAAACCCACCCCGGCGAAAATCAACCCGTTGGCAATCCCGCGCTCATTCGACGGAATCCAGTTGGCTACCAGCCGGTTCGAGGAGGGATACACCACCGCCTCCCCCAACCCTAAAAGAAAACGGACGGCGATCAGCGCCCACAGCGCAAAGCTTAGGCCGGAGGGGACCAAGGCGGTCAGGGTGGTGAAAATCCCCCACCAGATCACTCCGCCCGTGATCACCCACCGCGGTCCGAACCGGTCGGCCAGCCGGCCGCCGGGCGCCTGAAACAGCGCATAGCCCACCACGAACGCGCTGAACACCCACCCCAGTTGCACGTTCGTGAATCCGTATTCCTGCTGGACGGCATTTCCGGCGATCGAAATGTTCACCCGGTCCAGGTACGCGATGGCGCTCATCACGAACATCCAGAAGATGAGGACCCAACGCATCCGCATATGAAAGAGCTTCTTCATCTGCCGTGGTTCTCCTTCAACCGGCGCCCGCCTCGCGCCCAACGCCGCGGAGCGGGAAACGATCTCTTGCGGCGGCCGGTTTCGTAACCGGGAAGTATGTCATGAACCCGCGGCCCGGTTCAAGGCCGCACGCCGGAGGGAGGTCGGCCCGGCCTACGTCACTCTCGGATAGTGCAGCCGGCCCCGCCGCTCGGTGCGCGCCCGGAATAGATGGCCTTCGATCGACGTCACGTACAGCGTCCCTAAGTCCGCATCGCCGAAGGTGCAGTTGGTCGGCTTGTAGCACGGCACCGGGTGTTGCTCCAGCACTTCGCCCGCCGGCGAAAATACGTAGATCATCGGTCCCGGCCCGCTGTCCGTCGAGCCCGCCGTGGCGATGATGTTGCCCTCTGTGTCCAGGCACATCCCGTCGATGCCCCGATGCTCACCAAAATCGTACAGCACCTCCGGCGGCCCCAGCGTCCCATCCACCCGTACCGGGTAGGCCCGCAACTGCCGCTGCTCCTGGCCCAGCCGGCCGCTCTGCGCCACGTACAGCGTCCGGTAGTCCAGCGAGAACAGGATGCCGTTCGGCCGGGTGGTGTCGAAAGTGACCCGCGTGATCTGCCACTTCCCGTCCGCCGCCGGATCCAGCCGGTAGACCGAGTCGTGATCCAGCTCTTTGAGATCCTGCGTCTTGCTCCACTCCCCCGCCGCCCCCTCGTACCACGGGTCGGTAAACCACACCCGCCCCTCCCGGTCGATCGCCAGGTCGTTCGGCAGGTTCAGCTTCTTGCCTTCGTAGCTGTCCGCCAGCACCGTCACCCCGCCGTCGGCTTCGTAGCGCACCACCCGGCGCGCGCCGCCCTCGCAGGCGTACAGCCGCCCCTCCCAGTCAAACATCAGCCCGTTGGCGTAGTTGGTGTTTTCGCGAAACACCGTGCACGTGCCCGTCTCCGGCGCCCACCGCATGATGCGGCACTTATGAATCTGCGTGAACAGCACTCCGCTGCCATCCCACGCCGGCCCCTCCGACACCCCACCGTAGGGTTCCACTACCAACTCAAATTGCCAGCTCATTCGTCTCTCCTGTGTGCCCTGAATAGAAGTAGGATACTCAAAGTGATGCGCATCCCGGTCCTCCTCGCCGCCAGCCTGCTCGCCCCCTCCTGCGTCCAACCCCCTCCACCCGACCCCTCCGCCGCCGCCGCCGGCATCACCGCCGATGGCCTCCTCCAGCACATCCGCGTGCTCGCCTCCGACGAGTTCGAGGGCCGCCTGCCGGGCTCGAAGGGCGAAGAACTCACCGTAAAATACCTCACCGAACAGTTCCGTGCACTCGGGCTCGAGCCGGGCAACCCCGACGGCGCCTACATCCAGAATGTCCCCCTCGCCGGCTCCAAGTCCCACCCTGAGGCCGCCTTCTCCGCCGGCCGCCGCAAGATCGCCCTCAAGCCCTTCGAGGATTATGTCGCCGCCTCGCGGCGCCTCGTCGAACAAGTCACTGTCACCGATTCCGACCTCGTCTTTGTCGGCTACGGCGTCGTCGCCCCGGAATACGGCTGGGACGATTACAAAGGGCTCGACGTCACCGGCAAGACCCTCTTAATGCTCATCAACGACCCCGCCGTGCCCGATCCCAATGAACCCGCCCGGCTCGACGAGAAGCTCTTCAAAGGCCGCGCCATGACCTACTACGGCCGCTGGACCTATAAGTATGACGTCGCTACCGAAAAACGCGCGGCGGCCGCTGTTATCATCCACGAAACCGGACCCGCCGGCTACCCCTGGGACGTCGTCAGAAACTCCTGGGGCGGCGAGAACTTCACCATCCGCCGCCCCGACCGCAACATGGCCCGCGTGCCTGTGGAATCCTGGATCACCCTCGACAAAGCCAAACAACTCCTCAAAGCCTGCGGCAAGGACTTCGACGAGCTGAAAAAGGCCGCCGTCCGCCGGGACTTTACGCCCGTTCCGCTCAACGCCAAATTCACCGCCCGCATCCGCAACACCATCCGCGAAGTCCGGTCCCGTAATGTCCTCGCCAAACTCCCCGGCTCCGATCCCCAGCTCCGCAATGAATACGTCATCTACTCCGCCCACTGGGATCATCTCGGCCGCGACCCCTCCCTCCCGCACGACCAGATCTACAACGGCGCCCACGATAACGCCTCCGGCGTCGCCGCCCTGCTGGAAATCGCCCGGGCCTTCATCCGCCTTTCACCGCCCCCGAAACGCACCATCCTCTTCGCCGCGCTCACCGCCGAGGAGCAGGGCCTGTTGGGCGCCCAATACTATGCCGCCAATCCCCTTTACCCGCTCGCCAAAACGCTCGCCAACATCAATATCGACGGCCTCAACAGTTGGGGGCGCACCCGCGACATCGTCGTGGTCGGCTACGGCAACTCCACCCTGGACGACATCGTTGCCGAGGTCGCCGCCCAGCAGGGACGCGTCGTCAAGCCCGATCCGGAACCCGAAAAGGGCTTCTTCTACCGCGCCGACCACTTCGAGTTCGCCAAAAAGGGCGTCCCCGCGCTGTATACCGACGATGGCACCGATTATATCGGCCGCCCCCCGGGATATGGCGAGCAGAAACGGAACGAGTTCACCGAGCGGGATTACCATAAGCCCTCCGACGAGATCAAAGACGACTGGGACCTCTCCGGCGCCGCCGAGGACGTGCAGCTCCTTTTCCTCGTCGGCTATCGTGTCGCCCAAGCCCCCGCTTGGCCGGAATGGAAGCCCGGAACCGAATTCAAAGCCGTCCGGGACGCCATGCTCCGCTGAAATGCATCGCCGCAGCTTCCTCCGCTCTTCCGCCGGCGCCCTGCTCGGAGCCGCTCGTCCCGTCTCGGCTCAGGAGTTCCGAACACCTAACATCCTTTTCCTCCTCGCCGACCAGTGGCGCGCCCAGACCTTGCCTTCCTCCGGCGACCCTGACCTGATTGCGCCCGGTCTTCAGCGCCTCGCCCGGGAGGGTGTGCACTTCAACCGTGCCTATGCCGCCAATCCCGTCTGTTCCCCGGCCCGCGCCGCCCTCCTCACCGGACGCTTCCCCCACTCCACCGGCGTCGTCCGCAACAACATCCGATTGGACGTCGAGGCGCGCACCCTCTCCGGGGAACTCCTCCGCGCCGGCTACGCCACCGGCTACATCGGCAAGTGGCACCTCGACGGCGACGCCAAGCCCGGTTTCGTCCCGCCCGGTCTCCGCCGCCACGGCTTCCAGTACTGGGCCGCCTTCAACCGCGGCCACAACTACTACGATTCGGTCTATTTCCTCGACGACCCCGAGCCGCTGCGCGGCGAAGGCTTCGAGCCCGACTACCAGACCGCCCTGGCCATCGATTTCATCCGCCGCCACCGCGCCCAGCCCTTCCTGCTCGTCGTCTCCTGGGGCCCGCCCCACACCCCCCGCAAGCCTCCGCCCCAATTCGCCCAACTCTATCGGGACCGCTCTTTCCGCCTGCGCCCCAACGTGCCCGCTGGCTACGCCGCCACTGCCCGGCGCAACTACGCCGGCTACTACGGCTTGTGCTCCGCCCTCGACGCCAACATCGTCCGCCTCCTCAACACCCTCGATGAGAACAATCTGGCTGATGACACAATCGTCGTCTTCACCTCCGACCACGGCGACATGCTCGGCTCCCATGGCCTTGAATTTAAGGGCCTCCCCTACGAGGAATCGGCCCGCATCCCGCTGCTCGTCCGCTATCGGCGGCGCCTCCGTGGCGGACAGGTCTCCGACCTTCCCGTCTCGGGCGTCGATCTGATGCCGACCCTGCTCGCCCTCGCGGGCGTCTCCGTCCCGGCCGGCGTGCAGGGCCGCGACCTGTCGGCGCTAATCCTCCACGGCGCCGGCCCGCGCCCCGAATCAATCTACGTCCAAGGTCGCCTCGGTTCCCGCCAGGAGTGGCGCATGGTCGTCCGCGGCCTCGACAAGTTGGTCGCCGATACCGACCTCAACGTCACTCACCTGTACAATCTCGGTCAGGACCCTTACGAAATGGACAACCTCGCCGCCAATCCCGACCATCGCCGAAAACGGGATGAAATGCAGGCCATCTTGCGCGACTGGATGCGCCGCACCGGCGACCGGATACTTCCATCAGGACTCAGATTACGTGGCTGATATCGTTCTGCATCCCATCGGAGTCGTCCGCTCCGCATTCAAACAGCGCAAAGCCGTCCCCCGCCTGGGAGCTCCCGCCGCCGTCGAGCTCTTTCCGGACTACGTCCCCGGCCTCCATCGCCTCGAAAAGCACTCCCACCTGTGGGTGCTCGTCTGGCTCGACAAGGCCGAGCGCGATATCCTGCAAGTCATCCCTCGCGGAATCGCCGGCCAAGCGCCGGAGAACCTTCATGGCGTCTTCGCCGTCCGCTCGCCCGTCCGCCCCAACCCCATCGGCATGACCCTGGCGCGCGTCCTGGGTGTCAGCGGCCCGCGCATCGACTTTGACCGCCTCGACTTCATGGACGGCACCCCCGTGCTTGACCTCAAACCCTACTTCCTCTCCCGCGATGCCGTCTTCTCCGCCAGAAACGAACAGATCGGCAAGCCGGCCGACCCCGACACCCTGCGCGAGTCCCTCCTGCTTCAGGCCGTCAACTTCCACGGTGAAACCTGCCCCGACCTCGAGCTGGCCGTCGATATCCTGACCCACTTCCGCGCCGACATTCTCGGCCTCGTCGAACCCCGCGGCCTCCGTGTCACCGTCCCGCTCGACCGGCCCCACCTGATCGACGCCTTCATCGGCATGACCCGCGCCACCCCCGGCCGCGGCACCCTCCTGTTCGGCCCTCCCGACACCGTCCGCCTCGACCACGACGCCGGCGCCCGGGAATATCAGCTCACCCCCGGCTCGCCGCCGCTGCGTTGGCCGGCCTGCAACGACACACGATGAGCGAGCCCTGATTCTCCTCCTTGACAATGACCGCCCCTCTCATGGAAGCCGCGGCCGCCAGGAGGCGGTCCTCGTCAAATCGCCTGCGTAACCCTAAAGTTCAATCGCCCCCTCCAGATTCCGCGCCAGAAAACTCGACGGATCATCCGCCAGCCGCTCAAACTCGGATTCCGAGTAAACGAGTGTGTCCGTCGGAATCGCCGCGGAATGAATCTGGTAACGAGCCCGTTCCAGCACGCCGCCGAATTCCCGCCGGACCACCACGATCAGATCCGCGTCGCTGTCCGCCGTGTAGTTGCCGCGCGCCAGCGAGCCGAATAACAACACCCGCGCAATCTCCGGATGCCTGGCGCGCGCCTCTTCGGTCGCCCGGCGCAGCTCCTCAAGCACCAGTTCCCGGTTGAGAAATCTGACCTCGACAGAATTCCACGATGAGCCTGGCATGTTCCAGCAACCGCCCGCTGGTGGCCTCGCTGAAATAGTCCCCCGGTCCGCCCTCGGCGAATCCGTTCGGATAGCGCGCCGTAACGTAGACTTGGTCCAGTTCCCGGCCTGCCTCCAGTATCCCGGCGGGTAAGGACAGCTCCTCCCGCACGTGCCGCAGCATCCCTGTGATCGAATGGCCCCGGACCGAGGCCGCGCGTGCCTGGAGCAGTGCCTTCAGGGCCTTTTCGGCGCTCTGTTGCGCGCAAAACGCTGCCCACTCATGAAACCCGGCCCCGGCGGCGACCGAAGCCGCCGCCAGATCCCGCTCCGCCTGCTTTAGCCAGTCCGCGGCCCGGTTCACAGCCTGAGTCTAACACGCCGCCCGGCCGCGCAAAACGGCACTCTGCGAGAGCCGTAGTTGACCGGCCGGCGCCGCCTCTTCGGCCGGACGAATGACGGGATCCGGCCGCTGGCCCGAATCTTCGGCCTTGCCATCTCGATCTGTTAATGTCAGCATCAAGATGTGCGCACGCCCTTAGCCTCCACCACGATCTTTACAGAACACTGAGGGCGGATACCCGCCCCACGGGCCGCTCCTTCATGGAAATCGGCGGGGAGCATCTCCGCCGGTCTCTCGCCCCTGCGAAGACCCGCGCCCCGCAGCCGCCCTGTCGCGTCCAGGCTTGCGACATGCCCCTGCGCCCCGGTGTGGATATCTCCAACATTCACGAGCTGCTCGAACGGTTCGACGAGGCGGCCCCGTCGTGATCTTGCTATGCCCTTTGCAACCACAGCATTGCCGGGCAAAATCGACTTCCGGCGCCCGCAATACCCGCGCCGGTCCGCTCCCCCGTAAAGCCCCACTCGCTTCCTTCCGATCTACCTCTCAGGAAGCCACATGGAGGCGGTCCTTTGGATTCTGCTGCCCCTGTTCACCGCCGCCGGCTCGGCTCTGCTGGCCTGTTTCCTCATGCAGGCCCGCCTCGAAGTCGCCGTCGCCCGTGAGCGCCAGTCGCGCGCCGAAGCCGAAGCCGCCCTCCAACACCATCAGAAGTTGTTGGAAGAAAAGGTAAAAGCAGCCGAAGAGGAAACGCGGCGCCGCTGCCTGGACGACTTTCTCGCCGACTTCCGCGTCGAGGCCCGCCACTACATGAAAGAGAGCCGCTCCTTGTTCCTCAAGCAGAAATCCATGGTCCTTCAGGAGCGCCTGTTCTTCCGCAACATCCCTCTTTCCGACTGGGTCACCCGCGAGCTCCCCGTTCGCGAGGAGAGCGACCTGCCCATGCTGGCCAAAGCCCGCTCGATCTTCTCCCCGAGACCCTCTCTCGCCGTCGAACCGGACGAAAAAAAGCTGCTTCGTTAGCAGCGATTTCCCAAACCTTGACCTGCAGCGTGGAGAAGCGGCTTTCCGTTCCGTAGGTTCCTGACACGCCCAACGCTTGGGCATTGTTGCAAATCTTGCGGCGGTGCCTGTTCTCTCTTGATCTGACCCGTGTTTGGTGGTCAGATATCGATCTGGCCTCCGATCCCGAACTTGACCTCCGCGGGCGTCGGATCCCGTCTCTGGGAACGCTCCGCGATATGCCCCCCGGCGCGTTCGTCGAGCGCCGCCGGCGCTGTGGCAAACCCAACTGCCGCTGCGCCTCCGGCCGGCCCGAACACCTGCATCCGCAGTTCGCCTTGTCGGTGCTCTCGAGGGCGAGCTCAAAACCATACCCTTGAACCCCTCCTTGGCTCAGGAAGCCCGTCGCGGGGTCGAGCTGCATCGTCGCTTCCAACAAGCCGAAAGCCGCATCTGTGCCATCAACCTACGCCGTCTTCTCCGCAACAAGCAGGCGCCGCCACGCTGTGGAGCCGACGACGGTTTGAAGCCTGGCTGGAGAAGGTCTTCCGCCTTTTTTGCTCTGGCGGGGGCGATGGCCGAAGGGCGTCACCACCCCAGGCATCCCTGGCTCAAAGTCTTCACCGCTCGGTTTTTCGGCGCGGCCGCTCAGCGCTCCTCGCTGCGGGAAATCGAGGCCGAGGGTCGCCGCGGATCGCTGGCCAAGCGCATCGGCCCGATGAGCAGCAACACCTTCGTCTACGCCATGCAACGCCAGGATCCCCAGGCCCTTTTCGGGCGGCGCTGGGTTCTCCATCTCAAGCACAATCAACCCGAGCTGGCGGCTGACGCCGAGCCCCTGAACCTCGGCCCCCCGGACGCCGGCCAGGCCGAGGCTCGCAGCCGGCTCGACTCCTGGCACTTGCCGGAACTCCACTGGCCCGCCGCCGGCCGGACGGCTGGCATCCTCAAGACCGTTCGCCGATCGGAACGCGAGCGGATCGTCATCCGAGACAGCACCGTGGCGGCGCGCCGGCAGCGATTGCCACCGGAAGAAGCCCTCGGCGCACCAAAGCCGCGCGCTGGCGGTCTTAACCAGGATCCCCCTGTTGGCCTACACCCTCAGCCTCCTCTACTCCCATCGCCAGGTGCTCAGCCACGGAGGCCGCCCCATGCCCGCCACGTTCCGCCAGCTCGCGCGCCGCCTCGGCCTCCCCTCCGGCGGCTGGCTCGACTCCAGTTGAGCCTCCACCGCCCGGTTGGCGCCATGGCCCAGAGCTGGCCGCGCACTCCCCGCAGGCCAGTCGAACTCTGCCCGATGCCTCCAGCAAGCCCCAACGGCGGCCTCCATCTCGTTTCCGAAGCCGCTCCCTGACTGCGGCAAGACTCCTTCGTCAGCCCAAAACCACGCAGCACGCTGATCAACCGCACCTTAGGCCCACCTCCAACCGCCGTTTGGGAAATCGCTGGGAGAATTAGCTTGACAAAAAAAAACCGCATATCATCGTACTGAGATCGAATATCCCCTGGAGTTTCCCAGGGGACGCCGACGGGGTTGTCAGATCCTGTTACCATTCGATTGTGAGGCTGAAGACGGTGAGGTCTATTATAGTGTTTTCGCTGCTGCTGGAATCGCCAGCCCTGCTGTTTGCGGAGATGAACGGCAACACCGAATTACAGGTTAACACGGGCCCGATTCCTTTCGACACGTATACGGCGCTGAACACCTACTTCGAGGACAAGTGCTGGAGCGTGACACATCGGAAATGTGTACAAGACATGTTGCAGGCATATGCCAGTCAGGGTGTCACGGGAGTGAGGTTCCAGATCCCGTGGTTTATGCCGGGGTGGAGTACTCCGCTGCTTGACAGTGGGCAGGTGAATCAACAATGGGTGTACAATCTTGGGTTATTTTTCGATGATGTGAAGGCCGCGGGGATAACCCGGGTGATTCCGACGCCAAGTCTTGCCGTCGCATGGCCAAATGCCGGCGGGGTTAGCCCCCCGGCCGACGTCTATGATCCGTGCGATGGCTCGACGAAGCGGAAAGAGTTTGTGAAGTATTACAGAACCGCACCGTTTCCATTCTTCCAGGGAGTTCCCTGGGGCGGGTGGAACCAAAACAACGTTTACAACTGTGCGCCGGCGAATACCATAAATTTCGTCGGGTGGCCGGCCATTTATAGCGTGTTCGCAGAGATCGCTCGCGTTGCTTCGCAAAAGGGCTTGGTGGTGGACGAGATCGATGTGGAAAACGAGATCGCGCTTGCCAATTTTAGCGTTATGGCGCGCCTAATCATCGACAATACCCATAACAACGAGAACGTGCTAGCCGGCATTCGGAATGCGGTAGCGCCCTACATGAGCAATACGAAGGTGACGTACTCCGTTCCGGAAGACCACGCAGATGGGCCGGACGACGGGGTTCCCTACGATTGTCCGTCGATGTGGGGTGACTCAGCGCGGATGCTCCAGCTTTCGTCGCTGGCGGGGGCGATTGCGGGACCGTATGGTGTGTTTGGCACCCCACAGGATGGGCAAGTGACTCACGGACTCTATTGCGGTGGAACTTATATT
>FWPU01003379.1_pt1 | contig 40471 bp, 40 predicted proteins | sample 2228361 | NCBI WGS metagenome assembly FWPU01 (sample SAMEA103939777, study PRJEB20133) | metagenome | reverse complement strand
CCGACATCCCCCTTCCCCTGCCCTCCCACCCCACCCTTTCCCTCCCCGTTGACGGGGAGGGTAGGGGAAGGGGGATGTCGGCGCTACTTTTCGGATAGGCTCTTAGCCAACCTTAGCAATCCCAGATACCCCCTTCAAAATTGACCATCAATCATTAACCATCTTCCACGTCGTACTCATCCAGAATATCGCCGACGATTTCTTCCAGCAGGTCTTCAATCGTAACCAGTCCGACGGCTTCGCCCTGCTGGCCAAGGACAATCGCCATGAGTCGTCGGTGGTGCTGAAACTCCGCCAGCAGGTCGGAGACCTTCTTCCCTTCAAAGATGAAGTAAGGGGCGCGCATGACCTTCTGCACGGATTCGCTCATCTGCCCCTGCCGTATGAAGGGCAGCAGGTCTTTGACGTAAACAATGCCAATAACTTTTGCCGCGTCGCCGTTGATGACGGGCATCCGCGAATGTTTCTCCTGCATCAGCAGTTGCAGCGCGTCGTGGAGCGTCGCGGAGGCGTCCACGCACACCATGTCGGCGCGGGGCACCATCACCTCACGCACGGTCTTGTCGCCGAATTCAATGACGCCATGCAACATCTCCTTCTCGTCTTCGGCAATCACCCCCTGTTCTTCGGCGACGTTGATGGCGGTGAGGATCTCCTCTTCCGTCACCGCTTGGCTCTGAGGGCGTTCTCCAAATAAGCGCGCACAGAAGCGGGTGAGTCCGCTTACCAGCGCGATGAGCGGGCACAGCAGCCGATTGGCTCCGCACACGAGCAGCACGCTCAAGCGAACCACGTTTTCCGGTCGCTGCAAGGCGTAGAGGACAGGCAGCATGGTAGCAAACGCAATCCCCATGGGCACGGCAAGCAGGTGAACCCACCAGCCCCAGTGCAACTCGATGACGGCGTGCGTCGCCAGCGCGCCGGCTGCATAGAGCGCAATCGTCACGGCGACCAGCAGCGTTGCCCGCAGTTGCAGCGGGTCTTTCATCAGGTCAATGAGAACCCGCCCGCCGCGCCGTCCTTCCTCCGCCCACTGCCGCGCGCGTCGCCGCCCGATGACAACAAACGCCACCTCCGCCGCGATGAACACGCTGCTGAGGAGGAGTAAGAAGAGGGCAAGGATGAGGGTAGCCATGAGTGGTGAGTGGTAAGTGGTAAGTGGCAAGTGGCAGGATGAAGGATGAGCGATATGAGATGAGGGATAAGGGAAGCCACCTTTCTCTCTTATCTCTCGTCTCTCATCCTATCCCACCACTCACTTCTCACCCCTCAACGTCATCAGAATCTCCTCCTGCCGCTTCAGCATCTTTTCCCGCTCCAACTTCGTTTCGTCATTGTAGCCCAGCAGGTGCAAAACGCCGTGAACGACCAGCCACGCGATTTCTTCCTCAAAAGACCATCCCTGTTTCAACGCCTGCCGCCGCGCCGTCGGCAGAGAAATCACCACGTCGCCAATAGGCACGGTGTTCCCAATTTCCCAATTTCCCAATTTCCCAATTTCCCAATTTCCCAATTTCCCAATTTCCCAATTTCCTAATTTCCTAATTTCCCAATTTCCCAATTTCCCAATTTCCCCATTCTTCCATTCGATTTGCGGAAACGAAAGAACGTCCGTCGGTTGATCAATGCGGCGATGTTGGCGGTTGAGTCGTTGGATGATGCGGTCGGTGGTGAGCCACAGGCTGAGTTCGACATGACCACTGAGCACTGACCACCGACCATAGGATTGGGGGGCGGTCGTCCTGTGGTCTCGTCGTCCTGTGGTCTGTGGTCTCGTTATCTCAATCCCTTCTGCCTGCAATGCGGCGCAAGCCGCGCGACGCGCCCACTCTTTGAGACGGCGCGGGCAGCGCCCCCGAATGTCCACCTGAAACTTCGTTCCGGGCTGAAACTTCGCTTCGGCTTCCCCGGGCATCGTTTTTCTCTCCCCACGGCGAGTCGGGATACTCGACCCGACTGTGCAGCAAGCCTTGCAGGACGCGCGTGAACGTTTGCGTGATGAGTTCCAAATCCATGAGCGTAATGTCGCACTCGCTCAGCTGTCCGTCCTCCAATCGGCTGCGGATGATGCTGCGCACCAACTGTTCGATGCGGTTGGGCGTCGGTTTGGCGAGCGTGCGCGCGGCGGCTTCCACGCTGTCGGCGAGCATGATGATGGCGGCTTCTTTGGTTTGCGGCTTGGGTCCGGGGTAACGGAAACTGTCCTCGCGCACATCGCCGCCCTGACTCTCTACCGCGCGCTGGTAGAAGAAACTGACGAGCGAGGTGCCGTGATGCTGCGGGATGACGTCAATAATCGGCTGCGGCAGTTTGAGTTGCTTGGCTATCTCAATGCCCTCTTTGACGTGCGCGATGACGGCGAGCGCGCTGAGACTGGGGTTAATGCGGTCGTGAACGTTCTCCCCGCCGAACTGGTTTTCCGCGAAGCAATGGGGGCGCTTGAGCTTGCCGATGTCGTGATACAAACACGCCACGCGGCAGAACAGCGCGTCCGCGCCGATGGCTTTCGCTGCGCTGTCGGCGAGGTTGCCGACGAGGAGGCTGTGCGTCGCCGTGCCCGGCGCTTCCATCTGCATCTGTCGCAAAATCGGCTCGTTCGGGTCGGACAGTTCCAACAGTCGCAGATGCGTCGTGATGCCGAACGGGCGCTCCAAAAACATCACCGCGCCTAACGTGATGATGACGCACGCCACGCCATTGATAACGCCCCAGCCGCAGTTGAGCGCGATGTCCGTCCAAGACGTGCCCTGCAAGACGCCGAATACAACGGACAAGAACACGTTGGTGCCTGCCAGAGCGAACCCTGTGTTGATGAGTTGCTTGCGCGAGGCGATGGACGTGACGCAGTAAATCCCCACAATGGCGCCGCCCAATGACGTGAGGCACTGCGACAGTTCAGCGGGCGACATCATCATCGTCGTCAAGACGCTGACGGCGAGCGCGACCACCATCGCCAACTGCGCGTTCAACAAAATCGCAATTAGCATCCCGACGGACGCCGTCACCTGAACGGCTAAGATGGACTCCAGCCCCGGAAAGCGACTGCCCAGTTTGTAAACCAACATGCCGACGAGCGGCACGAGCGCGAGAAGAGTCAGCAGGCGGGTTTCGCGATAAATTTGCGGCGCGTGTTGATAGACGTAAACGCAGACGATGACCACCAAAAACGCCGCCAGCGCGAACAGGTTGAGCAGCGATTTCCAGTCCAACTTGCTCCGCACCAGTCCCAACGCGATGAGTTTGTCCATCACGTCGGGCGTGATTTCTTCGCCGCGCTGGACAATCAATTCGCCCCTCTGCACCTGATAGGATACCGGCTTCACCGCCCGCACCGCCTTCTGCCGCGCTTGCTCGGTCAGTTCCATGTTCAACATCGAATTCACCTTCACCACTCGGCGGGCGACCTGCGAGATGACGTTCTGTTGCGCCGGCGGCAGCGGGAGTTTTTTGACCTCCTGCTCAATCCTCTGGTGAGCCGATTTGAGGTCGTCGGTGTTGCTGCGAATCTGTGGATTCGCAATCGTGTAAATGGCAGTAACGAGCGCGACTGTCTCCTGCGACATGCGGTCAACGTCGGTCGGGGCGGCGCGGAGCAGGGTTTGTAAGGCGTCGTCCGACAACCGCATCGCGGAGAGTTTGTCTTTCAACACGGAAAAGCGTTTCGCGTTGCGTGGTGCGTGTTTCGCATCCGCTTGAAAAGCGCGGACGGTCTGGAACGTTGCGCGCACGCGCTTGAGCGCCTCTTCTTTCACGGTGGGGTCAATCGTTGGATACTGCGGCGGGACGGACTCCGCCGCCTCGCGACGACGGCGTTCCGTCTCGCGGCGGTTCACCACCAACGCCGAGCGGGGGGCGCGGATGTCCTCCATCGCCACGTCGCCGACCTTGAGCGTCACGGTCTGGCTGGGCAAGCGCACCCACAAAATGGCAGTCAGTATAACGACACTCACGAACGCAATCGCAGCCTTATGATACTGCGTCGGTTTCAGCAGAAGTTTTGGATACAGCCGAAGAGACAGCCTCTTGCTGACGTTCTTCTTCGATGGGCTGAACATCGGGCGGGACCTCCTTTACCTTCACGCTGCCCCCTTCTCCCTCTGTGTGGGAGACGGGTTGTGTGTAGGGGCGACCCTCTGCGGTAGCCTCATCCCGGGCTTGCGCGGAGTCCGATGAGCCATTTTGCTTGCTCTCGTAGAGTTCGTACGCCTGAATAATCTTCTGCACTAACTTGTGCCGAACGACGTCGCTGTCCGTCAGGTAGATAAACTCAATGCCCGGCACGCCGGCGAGAATCTCACGCACGGCGTTGAGACCGGACGCTCGACCGGAGGGCAGGTCAATTTGCGTTACGTCACCGGTCACGACGATTTTGGAACTGAACCCCATGCGGGTCAGAAACATCTTCATCTGAGCGGTGGTGGTGTTCTGGGCTTCGTCCATGATGATGAACGAATCGTTGAGCGTCCTCCCGCGCATATACGCTAACGGTGCGACTTCGATGATGCGCCGCTCCAGATATTTCTGCGCTTTCTCCATGTCCAGCATTTCGTAGAGGGCATCGTAGAGGGGACGCAGGTAGGGGTCAACTTTTTCCTGCAAATCTCCGGGCAAAAAACCCAACCGCTCGCCCGCTTCCACAGCGGGGCGCGTTAGGATGATGCGGGCGACTTTCTTCGCCTTCAGCGCGGCGACTGCCATCGCGACGGCGAGATAGGTGTTATGGTTCACGAACCCGTTGGCGCAAAATGCGTGCGAACCGGGAACAGTCAAATCGTAAACGTCGGCTTCCCCATCTTCAATCTCCACAATCGGCGCCCAGAAGAAACGGGGCGATGGCAACGCCGACAGAGTCACGGGCGCCTCCGTGACCAGCGCGCGTTCTTCCCGCCGCCCCACAACGTCTCCCGACGTTGCGTAACGGGGGTTGCGGCGTCCAGTTTCGTCATCATACAGAACCTGCTGCCCCTGGGGCGGGAACGTTCCAGCGGCAATGGCGGAACTGACGAGTTGATGGACGTGCGGGACGACGTCCACGTTCGTCTTGCGCAGACGTTTCGAGCGCAAGGCTTGTTTCCGCTGCAAACGGCACCTGACCTCTGCATAAAAACGATCTGCGTCACTGCCCATCATTTCCAACTGATAGGAGAGCCGCCGTTTCCCCTGATACAACGTCCATTTGCGCCGCTTGCAGGACAGGATGCCGAGATTGAGCAGCAGCAACTGACCTTCATCAATCAGTCGCTTAGAAACGGACGACAGTTGAGGGTAGCCGTTCCGCCGATTCACAGTCCCGTCCGTATCAAACAACCCTTGCAGGAACGCGACGACGAGATGCTCAGGAGCGCGCAAGATAGCGGATGGAATCCGCTTGGTCGCCGCCGCGCCGTTGGACATGCCCAAGTGGAGGAGGAGTTGATACAACTGGCTACTGGCAATGATGCGGTCGTCAATGCGGTCTCCTCCGTTGGCAAATACGTGAAGCCCAAACCGCTCTGCCACCCGCTGGAAGTGTTCCAGAATTTCCGTATCTGCGCTGCTGAGGATCACGCGATTCTTAAACGTCAAGCAACCACCGCCCGTGAGGATACCCAGGAAGTAGGCCAGATCCTCGTCAAGTTGGTCAATGGTAATCGGCGTGGCATGGTCACTATGACCGTTGGGCTGGTGTTCGAACTCAATTGCCGTCTGCCGTCCCCAAAGCCGCTGCCCCCCTTGAAGGGCTACGTAATCCCCCACGCGCAACTCCGCCGCCGGCGTCCAGCGCAGACAACCATCGCCGCCCCGTTGGAGAAGCGGATGTTCGGGCGTGACTTCAATTTCAAAGCCGAACTGCGTCCGAATCTTTTTAGTGGACGAGCGACCGCCGTTGTAGAGGTGGGAGGCGCGTTCAATGCCGTTCAACCCGGCGACGTTCAAATCAATGGGCAAATAGGTGTCAGGAGAGGTTTCCGCTCCTAACGCGGCAATGGGCAGAAGTCCCCGGTCTGTGAGAACCAGACTGGATCCCGCGAGGCACTTTCCCGTTCCCGCCGGACCTATACCAAACACGAGGTCATTGCGTCGAATGGCTTCCACGTACCGCTTCTGACCGATGGTGCGCGGACCGACCGGTTTGCCGCGTTCGCTGACTAAAATCGTATCCGTGAGAAGACCTTCAACGTCCTCTACGTCTTCGCCGGCTTTCATCATGCGCACCAGATAGGTCACGTCAGCGGCGGACACGCCTTTGCCGCGCTCGGCGACGGCGATGAGTTGCGCCAGCAGGCTCGCGGCGCGTTCCACCATCGCCGGGCTGCCCGTAACCACCAGCAGACGGTCTCGCAGCGAAAGCCGAATGTCTAACTCGCGCTCCATGAGTTTCCGGTTCTCATCCTGCGAACCGAGGATCTGGAGCAAAACCTGCCTGTCACTCACAGGCACAGTCGTTTCTATCTGTTCAACAGTGTCCGTAGCCTTTCAACCTCCGAATGTCCAGCGTTCACGCCTCCCGTATCACCTTTCACGCCAACATCTCTTGCACCATTTGATTTGCCGTCTTGCCGTCCGCCCGCCCGCGAATTTTGGGCATGAGGACTTTCATCACCGCGCCCGTGTCTTTGGGCGAAGTGGCGCCCACTTCCGCGATGCACTCCCGCACGACGGCGCGCAACTCCTCAGCGGACATCTGCTGCGGCAGGTAGGCGGTCAGGATTTCCAGTTCCTTTTGTTCCTTATCGGCGAGGTCGGTGCGCCCGGCTTTAGTGAACTCCTCAATGGACTCGCGCCGCTTCTTCGCTTCCTTTTCCAGCACTTCGACGACGCCGGCGTCGTCCAGTTCAGTCCCTTTTGCGACTTCGGCGTTGACCAGACTGGCGCGCGCCAAACGCAGCACCGACAGGCGCAGTTCCTCCCGCGCCTTCATTGCCGCCTTCATGTCCTCGTTCAGACGCTCCTTCAGCGTCACTTTAACCACCTTCTGAGGCAATGAGTCAAGGGGGCAATGATTTTTCCAATGACTCATTGAGCCATTGACTTCATCCGGGGGGCCACGTCATCTGCCGCCCGCCCAACAGGTGCAGGTGCAGATGGTCCACGCTCTGCCCGCCGTCGCGGTTGGCGTTAATGACGAGGCGAATCCCGCTCTCCGCCACGTTCAACTGCTGCGCCACTTCGCAGGCAACCCGCTGCAAGTGTCCCAACAGCGGCTCGTCCTCCGCCCCACACGCCAAAACGTTATCAAAGTGCTTGCGGGGGATAACCAAAACGTGGACGGGCGCTTGAGGGTGCAGGTCGTGGAACGCCACACACTGGTCGTCCTCATAGACGATGTTGCTGGGTATGTCCTTATTCGCAATCCGACAAAAAATACAGTCTGCCATGAGTTTCACTCTCGGTTTCACCGATTCTCGGTATCTTCGACAAGGGTTCTCAAGGCTGTCAACGATTATACATCACCTTGGGGGGTAAGTCAAGCCATTTGGCATCGCGGCGCGGGGCGTGTTATAATAGGGGCGCAGAACGAGGAGGGCTTATGCGTTCCGAAGACATGCCCGACAAATTGATGGACGAGGACGAAGAATGGCTGCGCATGACGCCGGCGCAGCGGCTCCTTGAAAGCGGGCGGCTGTGGGCGTTGTATCTCGCGTTAGGAGGCTCGCTTGATCTCGAACCCGATCCTCAAAGTCCTTTCTACTTTCCAGAAGAACCGCGTGCGCGCCCTGCTCATCGGCGGTCAGGCGTGCATCGTGTACGGCGCGGCTGAGTTCAGTCGGGATCGCGCCGAGTTGGAAAAGATGCGACTCGGACGCTCGCGCCCAGCGCATTGACAAGTCTACTTCATCCCGCTACAATAATCGTGCTCAATTGAATTCATCAGACTGAGGTGAACGCTTGAAAGGAACGGACAAGTCGCAACTGAAGTGGTATCAGGGTCTGGATCGGTATTGCTGGATTGTCCTCATCGTGGCGGCGTTGGGCTGGCTGTTTGACACGATGGACCAGAATTTGTTCAACCTCGTGCGCAAGCAGTCCGTGGAGGATTTACTGCGGTCGCAGTATTCCAACCCGGAGGAATTAAAAGCCGCCGTGAACGCGACGGGCGGCTACATCACGGCGATTTTTCTGGTCGGTTGGTCGGTGGGCGGTTTCTTTTTCGGCGTGTTGGGCGACAAAATCGGGCGCACGCGCACGATGATTCTGACCATCCTGACTTACTCCCTCTTCACCGGCTTGAGCGGTCTGGTGCAGACGTGGCCTCAGTATGCGGCTTGCCGATTCCTGACGGCGTTGGGCGTCGGGGGCGAATGGGCGGCAGGCGCGGCGATTGTCGCGGAAGTGTTTCCCGAACGCTCGCGCCCGATGGCGTTGGGGCTGCTTCAGGCGTTGTCCGCCGTCGGCAATATGATGGCGGCGATGGTTACCTACATTCTTGCCTTCATCCCAGAAACTTCGTGGCGCACGGCTTTCTTTATTGGCGCAGCCCCTGCGTTGCTCGTGCTGTGGATTCGCCGCTCGGTCAAAGAACCCGAACGTTGGCAACATGCGAAAGAGGAAGCCTCGTTGGGCAGAGAGTTGGGCGCGATGCAGGAACTTTTCACCAACCCCGCCTATCGGCGCAACACGCTCGCCGGGCTGCTGCTTGGCGTCGCCGGCGTCGGCGCGCTGTGGGGCGTCGGGTTCTTCGGCACCGACTTGTTGATTGGCACCCTGCAAGGCAAACCTGTGGACGAAGTGAACAAACTGAAAAGCATCGAGTTTTTCATCCGCCAATTTGGGGCAATGCTGGGCATTTACGCCTTTGCCGCATTGAGCGAACGCACGAATCGCAAGATGCCGTTTTACCTGTGGTTTGCGCTGGCGTGGGCTTCCATTCTCGCCTACTTCTGGGGCGTCAGCACGTTCACCGGGGACACGGCATTTTACGTCGCCGTCGTGCTGGGCTTCATCATGGGGTTCTGCACGCTCGGACCGTTTTCGGGTTACACCGTTTACTTCCCTGAACTTTTCCCGACCCGCCTGCGCGCGACGGGCTGCGGCGTGTGCTACAACGCCGGACGCCTGATTGCCGCCGTCGCGCCATTCGCGCTGGGAGCCTTGTCGAAACGGTACGGTCTTCCCCTCGCGGGCACTATCGTCTCGTCCATCTATATTGTCGGCTTCATCGGCACGGCGATTGGTCCAGAGATGAAAGGCAAGCCGCTGCCGGAATAGTATGAAAATAACGAACCTGACAACGCATGTCGTCCACGTCAACCATCGCGGCAACTGGGTGTTTGTGCAAGTTGCCACTGATGCAGGCATTGTTGGCACGGGCGAGGCGAGTCACAGCGGCAACGATGCGCTGTGCGTCGCCGCCTTGAAGCAGATGGGCACATCGCTGGTCGGCAAAGACCCACGACGAATTGAGACGCACTGGCAGCGGCTCTCGCGTTCGGCGTCAGGGCGCGTCGAACGCACCGCTATGAGCGCGGTGGAGCAGGCGTTGTGGGACATCGTGGGGCAAGTTGCCAACGTGCCCATTTATCAACTTTTCGGCGGCGCAGTGCGTGACAGGATTCGTCTGTATGCCAACATCAATCGCGGCGCACAAGACCGCTCACCAGAAAGCTTCGCGCAACGAGCGCAAGCCGCCGTCGCGGAAGGTTTCAAAGCCATCAAGTTAGCCCCGTTCGATGAAGCGCATCATTCGCGCATGGGCGAAGGGAACTTGTGGCGTTCCGCCGCAATGGGTTTGACTCGCGTGGCAGCCGTGCGCGAAGCCGTCGGCGATAGCGTGGACGTTCTGGTGGATTGTCACTGCCGTTTCGACGTGGCGACGGCGCGGCAAGTCGCACAGGAGTTGGCGCAACTCAACGTTTTCTGGTTTGAAGAACCCGTCTCACGTCATCCCGTTGCGCTGCTGCGCGAGGTCAAGGATGCCGTGAGTCTGCCCATCGCAGCGGGGGAAGAGTTCTTCGGACGCGAGGAGTTTTACGAACTCCTAACGACTCGCGCCTGTCACTACGCCATGCCTGACGTGAAACACTGCGGCGGCATCGCCGAAGCCCGCCGCATCGCCGCGCTCGCTGAAACCGTCGGCATCCCCGTCTCACCGCACAACCCCGCCGGTCCGGTCTCGACGGCTGCCAGCGTTCACCTCTGCGCCACGCTGCCCAACTTCCTGATGCTTGAATACCAGTGGGGCGAAGTGGACTGGCGACGCGACCTCACGATTCCATCCGAAACCATCGTGGACGGTTGCCTCGCCCTGCCAGAACCGCTGCCATGAACCCGACGGCGAACAATGTCACAAACGCCCCCACCAAAAACGTCGTCGGACGATAGACAAATTGGGCGTGATTCACCCCGCGCTCGCCGCGCACGCGGCGCACCACCGCAAAAGCCGTTTGAATCGGCTGCACGCGCCCGTTGACCGACGCCCGCCAGCCCGGATAGTAAACGTCCGTCAGCACGAGGTCCGCCGCTCGCGGCAACGTTGCGTCCAGCGTCACGCGATTGACCTCATCGTGCAAAATGACGTTTTCGCGCAATCTGATAGATTGCGCCACGTCCCACGCGAACGCACGCGGCAAGGCATGAGGATTGACTTTCATCCGCCACGGCGAACCGTCCTTGCCCGTTGCGGTGATAACAGCGCGAACGCCCAGAACGTCGAGGAGGAAGGGATTCATCCCCCGTTCCATCCGCCGCAGCACTTTTTCGTAGGGTTGATACCGCAGCGCGTCGTAGCCCTCGGCGTTGTAAACGTGGCGGGTCATGTTGATGTTGGGCACGAGGGCATGAATCGGCTTGGCGGTAAACGAGGGGTGCGTTGAGCCGAAGTAGGCGTAATTCGCAAACTGGTCCCACCAATCGTCAATGGACTTGAGCGGTGTCAGCACGCGGGAGTTGGGCGCAAGGTCGCTCACCTGGCGGTGGACTTCGGAGGAGACGTGAAAGATGCGCGGTGAAGTCACCGGATTGAAGCCGCTGCCGAAAAGAAACAGGTCCAGGGCGACCAAAGCCACTGCGAGGGATGAAAGCGCACCGCGAGAGAATCTTCGCGTTGCGACAAAACCGAGCCACCAGCCGCTCGCGCTCAGAAAAAGCGCGAAGAGAAACACGGCGAGAGCGGCGTGAGGGAACAGCATCGCCGCGAGTTTCGCGTGCGGCACGTCCAGCACCTTCTTATCGTTGTGCGCGAAAGCGAATTGCACAATGCCGCGAAAAAACGAAGGCACATTGCCCATCAACCCGACGAGGGCGACGCCCGCGATGAGAATGCCCGCGACTTTCAGGGCATTTGCGTAACGGTGGAACGTGGAAACGTTGGAACGTTGGAACGTGGCGTCCAAACCGTATGCTGACAGCACGCTGAGGCTCAGGGTATACCACAGCAGAAACCGCCCCGGCGCGCGGAAGATTTTGAACAGCGGGACGCCGAAATACAGCCACTTGTAAAGCGGCAGGTGATTGCCTAGACCCAGAGCGAGTCCGACAACAGCCAACACCACCCAAAACCTTATGGAACGGCACGGAGTCCGTTCCCTATCACTCCAACCCCAAACCGCTATGCCAGCCAGCACCAGCGGCAGGACGCCGACATATCCGCACAGTTCAAAGTAATTCCACTTGCCCCAATACATGCCCGTTGTGGGATTGCCGAACAAGTTGGGCGCGAGCAGCGTCGGCAGTTGCCACCACGGGAGCGCGAAGCGGACGGCTTCTTTGAAAGTGTAGGCGGCGCGGTTGGAATGTTGCGCCAACTCTAAAAGCGGAAGCCATTGGAGGGCGATGAGAGCGAAGGCGAGGAGGAGGGCGAAGCCGCTGAAAGACCCCTGACCCCTGACCGGTGACCGGTGACCGGGGATCCCGTTGTCCTGTGGTCTGTGGTCCTGTGGTTTGACGTAGGGGCGTATGGGGGTGGCGCAAACGGCTGCTAGTCCGAGGACGATGAGACAGAGGAGGGACATCTGAACGTGCCCGCCGAGGCAGAGCAGGGTGATGGCGCCGGTCAGCGCGAGGGCGCGGCGGGGGGTGGGTTGTTCACGTAATCGTTCAAAGCAAAACAGCGAAAGCGGAAGCCACGGGACGACGTTCGTCATCGGCGGGAACTGCGCCTTCGTGATAAGAAATCCGCTGAACGCGAACGTGATTGCCCCAAAGCAACTCGCGGCGGGCGTCAGTTGTTTTTGTCGGAGAAAGAGATAGAGAAACCATCCCGAAAGAAAGATGTGAAAGACTGCGCTGTAACTGATGGCGCGTTCGACGGGCAGCCATTGAAATAGCCAGTTCACGGGATAAAACATCGCGGGTTGCGGATTGGCAATGAAGGGAATGCCGCAGAAGATGTAGGGATTCCACAGTGGCAGTTGCCCGTCGCGCAGCGTCGTCACCGTGAAATGCCGCCACGGATACGACTGAAACATCACGTCGCCCCAGTAAAGCACCAGTCCGCCGAAGACGATGCGATAGAAGAAGAGGAGCGTGAGAACGCTGAGAACGACGACGTATAGGAGTGTGGGAGTATGGGAGTATGGGCGAGAAGGTTTCACTCCCACACTCTCACACTCCCATACTCCCATACTGCGCTGTTCGTCCTTCACTGCGGCTTTTTGAAAGACTCCCATTCTCTCACAACATCCTTTTCCGAAATGCTCCACTCTTTCGGTTGAATCACTTCATCAGCGAACCCGAGGCGGCGGTAGCGCACGGGGATGTGACAACCCGAGGCGGCGCGTCCGCTGCGCACGGCGTCCAATGCGGACTGATACGCTGCGGATGCCTCTCGGCGTTTCCCCTGCCGGGCGAGAACGCGCGCTTTCAGCACGTTACTTATCGGCGCGTTTGCCCAGAGATGTGAGGCGGCGTCGTATTGCTGCCGCGCCTCGTCGTCGCGTCCTTTTTGCTCCAGCGCGTAGCCCAGACTGAGATAGTAAAGCGGCTGAGATTTGTCGTCGGCAATCGCCTTTTGAAAATGCGCGATGGCTTCATCCGTCTGCTTTAGACGCAAGTAGCACCAGCCGAGATTGTGGCGGTGCAGCGTATCGTAGGGACATAATTCCAACGCGCGGCGATAGTGCGCGATGGCTTCAGGCAACCGTCTGTGATCGCGTGACAGCGTTAGCGCAAGTTGCCCGTGATAGAAGGCGTTCTGTGAATCTAACTCGACGGCTTCTTGCAGGAGAGGGAGCACTTCTCTACCAGCCCCCCCCTGCACGGCGGCTTCAAAGCGCAATTGCGCGAGGTCGGTCCTCAGAACGAAGGGAACGGCAAACGACAGAACGACAATGACCAATGCCCAATGACCCATGACCAATTGACGTCGCCCCGTCGCCCCGTTGACCCATTGACTCATTGACTCTTGAGCACTGATTCCTGCCAGCATCCCCATCATCACCCAGAACGTCCCGTGAATCGCGGGGATGGCTTCGCAACAGTTGAAGAGGCTATATGTTAGATAGGCGACGATCCCGGCGGTCAGCGGAATTTTGAGTGGATGCGGCGGCGCGGTTTTGGACCACGCTTGCGTGAGTGTCAGAGCGACGATGAACACAAACAACAGAGCCGCGGCGACGCCCGCTTCGGCGGCATACTGCAAGAACAGATTGTGCGCGTGAAACGTCAACTCGCGCTGCTCGTTCTGCCGCACGAATTGTGGGTAGACGAGCGGGAACGTATGCGCCCCCCATCCCCACAAAGGGCGCTGGGCAATCATCTCCAGCGCGTTGCGCCAGATAATTCGCCGTCCGCTGACGCCCATATCAGAGGTAGGTTGCGAAATCGCGCCCGTGATGCGCTGCACCGCGACGCGCTGGGGGGAGAAGAGAAAGGCGATGACGACGACGGCAAGGCAGCAGAGCAGGAAACAGCAGGGAGCAGCAGGGAACGACGGGAAACGACAGGAAATGACAGGAAATAATGGGACGTGTTTGCTTATCGTTCCCTGTTGTCCCCTGTTGTTCTTTTGCTGTTTCCTCTGATACACCGCCAACGCAGAGTAAGATACCACCGCGACCATTGCACCCAGCCAACCGGCGCGGGAGTAAGTCAAGACAAGACAAAAGAGCATCAACAGCGTGCGGGCGCGATGAATGAACACGCGCCATCGGCTGTTGTTGGTGTCGAGAGAAGCAAACAAAGAGAGTGGCAGCAGGAGAGCCATATATCCCGCGAAATCGTTGTGGCTGTTTAGCGTAGCGCGGATGACGCGCTGACCGCCCGCCGACATATCGCGCTGTGGGTCCAACCACCACGCGAGATATTGCCCCGCGCCCCACAATGCGAGAATGGTGGTGGCGAAGAGCAAACCGCTGACAAGCGTTGCCACATTCTTATAGGTAGCGCCTCCCGGCGCGTCGGGTTGCGTATCATCGCACCGAGAGGCGCTACTTATGTTGTTCGAGCGACGAACGTAAGCGAGCGCGAGGAAGAACAGCAGCAGATACCACAACTGCTGAAAGCCACCTTCAATGGCTAAACGCGGGGAGGGAGATTGCCACGCAGCGAGCAGCCAGCAGAGGGCGAAGAAAAAGTGAAAGGCGAAACGTCTTGTGTCTTGCGGGTTGCGTGTTGCCTTTTGGGCGATGAGGATGAGGGTGAGGGAAAGCGTGAGACATTGATTGAGGATTTTGACTGAGCCATTCAGCGAGCCCCAGAACGTGCCGCCGAGGGTGACGAAGTAGAGCAGAAGGAATGGACACCAGAGGGAGCGGCACAGGGACCACGAGACCATGAGACCACGAGACCCCTGACCCCTGACCCCTGACCTGTGGTGCTGTTGTCGTGTGGTCCGTGGTCCTGTGGTCCTGTCGTCCTGTCGTCCCCTTGCCGTGTGGTCAGTGGTCCTGGGCTTTCGTTGTCCTGTGGTCATGTGGCTCATCCCTCTGATACGTCAGCACGTCAACGCCTGCAAATTTCTTCCAACCTCGACGCTGGCACAGGTCGTCCAGCGTGCGGCGAACTTTGGAGTCGGGGTCGCTGACCTCCCAGTAGCAGAGCACGAGATAGAGGCGGGCGTGTCGCTGCAACTTCTCGCGTAGGAGGCGTTCCACATCGGCTTGAGTCATGCCAGGGCGCGGCAGTCCGAGATAGTGGAACGGCTTATGATAGTAACGGCGAAAGGCTTGGTCTTGGTAAGGCGCGTTGAAGACGAGTAAGTCGTCAGCGTGGGTGTGTCGCTGCACGTATCGCGCAACGCTGCGCCAGTCGTCGCGTTGATAGGCGTAAGAGAAGTAGTAGTTGCTTAAAGCAAGCGCGTTGATGAGGGCGATGAGACTGACGACCGCCACGCCGAAGCCGCGCCGTCGCTCGCAGAGCCGCACGAGGCCAGCGGCAAAGAGAAGGGCAAACGCAGGATACGCCATCATAAAGTAGCGTGTCTGATGGTAATAGGTTTTGCAAGCGAGAACGTAGCCCGCCGCGATAGGCACAGAAAAAGCAAGCAGCAGAAATCCCCGCGCGAAACGGACGCGCAGGACGGAAACGAAGCCGACGATGAAAACGAGGGCTGCTGCCATCGTCCCCACAAAGAGCAGGGCGAAAGCGACTTCAGCGTAACGCGAGCGCGCCAGCAGCCACAACCCTTGAAAGTAGCCGAAGCAGAAATCTAAAAACGTGCCGAAAACCGCGAGGTTGGCTTCGTGCGCCGAGCCGAAGCGGTTGCGCTCGCCGAGGCTTTGTCCGTGTCGGAGCAAACCGTAGAGCCATGGCGCGTAGAGAACGCCGAGGCACGCCAACGCGGTGATGCCATGCCAGAAACGTTGAGGGGTGCGAAGTTGTTCAATGTGGTTGGCTCTGAGGCGTTTGTGCCCGTTGAGGAATCGCGGCGCACTCCAGAGTAGGTAAAGAAACTCAGCGGCAGCGATGGCAACCATGAGATAATGCGTGTAAAGCCCCGCCACTGTGACGACGACGAGAGCGACCCACCATTTTCTCTCGCCCGTTTCGATGGCTTGCCAAAATGCCAGCAGCGAGAGCGCGGTCAGCGTCAGGAGCATCGAATACATCCGCGCTTCTTGCGCGTAGTAAATTTGAAAGGGCGAGAACAGCGTGAGGAGGGCGGCGACGAGACCGATGCGCTCGTTGAGGCAGCGTCTGCCCAGTTCGTAAATCAACGGCACCGCAGCGATACCGCAGAGAGCCGACGGAAGACGCACGACGAACTCCGACGCGCTCAGATGGTAAAACGGATACAGCACGAAGTAGTAGAGCGGCGGATGCACAGCGTCCTTGAGCGCGAGGTGCAGCAAATCGCTTAGAGAGCCTTGCACGACGGAGAGGCTGAACACTTCATCGAACCAGAAACTCTGATGCCCCAAACGGAAGAAGCGGAGGAATGCGGCGAGGGTCAGCCAGAACCATAGGCGATTGGGCGAGTGGGAGAGTGGGCGCGTGGGAGAAGACTTATTGCGCTCCTGCGCTCCTGCGCCCCTGCGCCCATTCGTTGGTTGCTTGACCTCTTCCTTGTAGATTGTTGGGCTTCCTTGACTCATCACACTGCCACCCCTGCGAGAGGGATGAACGCGGGCGATTGACGGCGAAGGACTTTAGCGGCGGCGCGGTAGACGTCTTCGACGGAGATGGCGGACATGCACGGATGCGACTTGCAGCCGTAGTCCCAGCCGAGATTGAGACACGGACTGCACGGGAGCCGGCTTTGAATGACGACGTGACCTTCGCCGACGGGTCCCCATTTGCGCGGATTGGTGGGACCGTGCAGCGCGACGGTGGGCGTGCCGACGGCGGCGGCAATGTGCATGGCGCCGGTGTTGCCGCAGAGGAGCAGGTCGCACCGCTCTAACACGGCAGCGAACCGAGTCAACGAGAGACTGCCCGCGACGGTCAGCGGAGGATGCATCATCATGTCTGCGACTTGTTCCACCAGTGATTTTTCGCTCGGTCCGCCCGTAATCACAATGGTCGCGTCTTGTTCTTCGACCAGTCGGTCGGCGACAAGGGCATACTGTTCGGGAAACCACTCACGCGGCGCGCCCTTCGCGCCGCAGCCGGGGTGAATAGCCACGAGCGGGGGATGGGTGTCTCTGAGAATCTGGGCGGCTTGGGCGCGGTCATCATCGGACAGCCACAGGCGCGGACGCTCGCCCGTCGGAGTCGCGCCCGTGAGCAGCGCGAGCCGCAAGAAGTTTCCGACCTCGTGCAGCCCTTCCAGCGGGCGGAACGTTTGCGTGTAAGCGGCGGCGCGGTGCTGTCCGGGCGTGTCGAAGCCGAGTCGTCGGGGCGCGCCCGACAGCACGGTGAGAAGGGCGGAGGTGCGCATCCACTGTTCAAAGTCAATCACGAGGTCAAACCGCCGCGCTCGTAGTTCCTTCGCCGTGCGCAGGAAGGAGCGGGGACCGTCGAAGCAGATGATGTCGTCGACATGGGGAATCTGCCGCACGACCGGCAGGTTGACGGGCGTACACAGGAACGTGATAAGCGCATCAGGAAAATGCCGGCGCAGCGCGCTTAGGGCGGGAGTCAGCAGGATGGTGTCTCCGACGGCGGAGAATTTGATGACGAGAAGCGAGAAGACCTTGCGCTCTGGCGGCGGTTTCAAGCGAGCCATCACCCTCGCGCCCGCGCCTAACACAGCACACAGCGGGATGCCCAAGTAGTGGTCAACAGGTCGTGTCCATCGTTTCTCGCGCACGGTTGCACCTCATCCATTTCTGAATAGGGTTTCGGTCAGTTATATCTGGGGGTTTATACCTGAGTGGCGGGAATGTTTTGAGATTGACGGGCAAGCAAAAAAGGGACTGACGAGCGCTCGTCAGTCCCTGTCAAAGTCTGATTTCACCGATTGCGGCAGAGTGGCACTCTGTCGCAACCATCTCAGTCTTTCAACGTCCGCTTGCGTCCGCGCCGGGGGGAGGGGCGGCGGATGACATGCGAAGCGGTTTCGCGGAGGGGTTGGCTGCGGCGGAGTTTTTTCAGAGCCATCTTCTCGATTTGACGGATGCGCTCGCGGGTCAGACTGAAGTAAGTGCCGACCTCATCCAGCGTGCGCGGATAGCCGCCGTCCAAGCCGTAGCGCAGGCGCAGGACCTCCTGCTCGCGGGGGGTGAGCGTGCTCAGAGCGCGTTCGATTGCGTCGCGCAGCGCGGAAAGTTGGGCGGCGTCGAGCGGCGATTGTCCCACTTTGTCTTCGATAAAGTCCAGCAGGATGCTGTCTTCCTCTTCGCCGACGGGCATGTCCAGGGAGACGGGTTCGGGCATTTTCTCAATGATTTCCTGTGTTTTGTCTTCGGAGATGCCCAACTCCAGGGCGAGTTCGGTGAGGCTGGGAGCGCGTCCCAACTCCTGAATCAGCACGGCAGCGGCTTTGCTGGCTTTGCTGACGGACTCGACCATGTGCACGGGGAGGCGGATGCTGCGCCCCTGTTCGGCGATGGCGCGCATGATGGCTTGGCGAATCCAATAACTGGCGTAGGTGCTGAACTTGTAGCCTTTGCGGTAGTCGAATTTTTTCACCGCCCGAATCAGACCGACGTTGCCTTCCTGGACGAGGTCCGCCAGCGTGAGACTTTGACCGGCGAATCGGCGACACTTACGGGCAATGTTCCCCACGAGGCGCAAGTTGGCTTCCACCATCCGCCGAAATGCCTCCTCGTCTCCCCGCTCCACCCGCTTGGCAAGGTCAACTTCTTCCTGAGCGGTCAGCAGCGGAATGCGGTGGATGTATCGCCACCAGGCTTTCAGAGAATCTTCCGCGAGGAGGTCGTCGCTGGGAGTTGCCGTTGCTTCGTGGTTTGTCTGAGGGACTAACTCATTCATTCCATCACCTGCATCTCGACGTTGAACGTTTGAACGTTGAAACGTTTCAACATTTCAACATTTCGACGTTTAGAGGTTGATCATCATTGGCTCGTCGGTCAGGGCGGTGCCCCCTTCGACCCACCATTCGCCAGAGTCGGCGAATTCCTTCTTCCAGATAGGAACGATTTCTTTGATGCGTTCGATTGCATAACGACAGGCATCAAAAGCCTCTGCCCGATGCGGCGCGGCGACGGCGATGACGACGCTGGCTTCGCCGATTTCTAATCGCCCGACGCGGTGCAGAATCGCGCATTTGACGTCCCATCGCTTGTTAATCTCTTCGCCAATCTCGCGCAGTTTCCTCTCCGCCATCGGTTTGTAGGCGTCGTATTCAAGATAATTGACAGATTTCCCCCGTGAGTTGTTCCTGACAATTCCCAAAAAGGTCACGATAGCTCCTGCGCCCGCATGTTGCACGGCGCGGAGGCAGGCGTCTAAGGAGAGTTCTTTGTCCCAGACCTCAAACATGAGCACCTCCGCTGACGGGCGGAATGAGAGCCACTTCGTCGCCGTGGTGAAGCACGGTGGCGGCAGTCACGTATTCCTCGTTGACGGCGACCTGCGCAACGTTCAGGCGCGCAGCGATGGAAGGAAAACGTTCAGTGAGAGCGTGAAGAAGGTCGTGAACGGTCGCGGCGTCGGGGAGATACACAGACACGGAGCGTTCGCCCACCTGTTCCTTTAATGAAGCAAAAAGAAGCACTTTGACCTGCACTACCCCCGTCTCCTCTATTGTAGTGCCCGGCACGCGCAGTCCGAGTCTTTTGCCGTTATGAATTATAGCGCACGATTTCCAGATTGTAAACCCCTAAATTGCCACGAGGGGAGACTATTGGGGGAAGTTTTCGTCGAAATTCAGGGATATGCCCCCGAGGAGGCGAGGGCGAGGAAGGAATCTGACAGGCCGAAGCATCGTCCTCGTCGTCATTCTTACTGCCCCACAATCTGCACTTGCAACATTCTATCTTGCGGTCCGTCCAACTCGGCGAAGATGACGCGCTGCCATCTCCCCAGCAGAAGGCGACCTTCGCGGATGAGGACGGTAAGGCTTTTGTTGCCGCCCAGCAGCAGACTCCGCAGGTGCGAGGTCGCATTCTGCCGCTCGCAGTCGGAGAATTCGGGGGAGTTGTGCTTGTATTCTCTCTCGTCGTCCACGAGCGCGTAGATAAACTCGCGGATGTCGTCGAGGAGCGCGTTCTGCCACTCGTTGACGAAAAGGGCGGTGGTGGTGTGCAGCGACATGAGGGTGAGGAAGCCGTCGCGGATTTTAGTTTCTTGCAGCAATTCGCGCAAACGCTCCGTCAGGTCGGTCAGTTCGATGCGGGACTTTGATTTGAGCGACAAAGTATGCCATGCGATATTCATAACCCAATTTACCTCCATGCGCGAGAAATCGTTTTCGCGTTTAACAGGATGTCTCCCAACAGCCCTCCGACTACCGCGCACGCGATTGTGCCCACCGCGCACAACCACAGCACGTAGTCCAGACGACATTCGTTGGCAATGTATAGCAAAGGCACGATGACGGAACTGTAAATCAGCCCCACCAGCGTGCCGCTGATGCGTCCACGATGGGGCATCATCTTCTCCAAAGCAGAAACCGATAGCGCAACGACGATGAACGATGCCGCGCTGAAACAGACGACGGGAACGTAGTTGCCGACCTGCGTATTCTTCGTGATTTGCTTGACGAACTCCACGATGTTGAGGAGATTCGCGCCGATGAACATCGCGGCGACAGCGGTCGCGGCTGCCGTGCCTGCGATGGTCGTCGCGCGCAAGTCCACTTTCGTTTTTTTGCCGTCCGCCGCGCCGTTGATTTGCTCGTCGCCGCTCAACGCCAGACGGAAAAGACCGTTCGCCACCGTCGCCCACCAGATGCCCGCCAGAAAAACGAGCGTCGGGTCAACGGGCTGGCGTGGCTGCTTGAGCAGCACGAGCAGAATGCCCACAATGGCTGCCGCCAACATGCTGTATGTCACGGGCGCGCAGCGGCTTTGGGCGTTCCGCACGGCTTCGACGAGACTGTTCCAGCGGTCGCGCCACGATATATCTTCGGCATCTTCGGAGGCGGCGTTTTGCTCCAACACTGGCAGATACTCGGCAGCCGCCGTCTGAATTCTCATCGCCAAATCTGCGCGCCACTCCACCTCTTCCCACTCGCCTAACAGGTGGGTCAACTTCCGTGTTTCGCTTTCCTCCAACGCGCAGTCGCGGCACGACGCGAGATGCCGCACGATGCCGAGCGTGTCCGCCTCGCTCAGTTCCGCCAGCACGAAATCGCTCAGGTTTTCCTGCACGTCTTTGCAGTTCACTTACATCCACTCCTTCAGCGCGGCGCGCAAGGCTTTGAGCGCGTGGTGCATCCGTGACTTGATCGTGCCGAGAGGGCAGCCCAACACCTCGGCGATTTCCCGATAGGTCATCCCCTGATACTGGTTCAACATGACCACTATGCGCTGCTCTGTCGGCAAAGCCCGAATCGCCCGGCGGATGTCGCGCCGCAGTGACAGTTTCTGCACCATCTCCTCGGTGTTCGCCTGCGGGTCGGGCACGGTATCGCCCAACGTTTGGTCGTCTTCTCCGAGGCACTCGTCCAGCGAGACCACGTGCCGATACTGCGCCTTGCGGTGAGCGTCAATGCACAGGTTTGTGGCAATCTGATACGCCCACGTCGTAAACCGCTGGTGCGAGTTGAACGATGGCGCGCTCTGCAGCACGCGCACGAATGTATCCTGCGTCAGGTCCTCGGCTTCTTGTCGGTTGCCCACGAAGCGGTAGATGAAATTGAAGATTGCCTTCCCGTGTCGCTGCAACAGCGCATCGAATGCCTGCGCATCGCCTGACTTCACTCTCTCCATCAGCCGCTCGTCGCTCAACATCAAACATAAGACCTTTCCGCGCCGCTGACGATTTATACGGATGAGGCGGGCGAAGGTTCATCAGGCGGAAAAAAAGTCCTCCGCGCTTCCCGCTCCCGTCCCACCTCCACCGCCAAAGACAAAACCTCGCCTCCATTGACATAAGCGACCGTGCGCACGTCGCCTTCCAGAACATCCTCCACATCCGCTTTTTCAATGTGCCGCCGAAAATCGTCCAGCGTCGCAAACTCCTCGGACGACGAAACTTCTAGAGCGTACCCCACCAACTGCGGACCCCAATGAGCCTCCGGTTCAGAGGGCAGGCGGTCATAGAGCGAGAGGGTCAATCCCTGATACTCCTCATGCAGCACGCCCATTTCGCCGAGGTCGGACGCGCCGGTGAGTGGTATCACCGCCACGTAAACGCCGCTCTCGCTGAAAAACAGCGCGGACGCGTCGCCCAGAGAGACAGGATACTCTGAGACCCGCAGATTTTCAACCCAAATTTCCATTGCTGGCGGAGGCAAAGACAAATGCAGGAAGGCGCGCGCTCTGTGCGCCCCACCGCCATCGTTGACGAGCGAATAGACGCCGATGAGTTTGTTGCCCTGCTGAACGGAGTTAAACACAATCTGTCCATCTGCTGTGTGCGGATTCTCGTTCACGAGGTAGCCGCCGCTTGCCGTCCGCACCGCCCCATCGTGTCCCACCCACGCCAGCGCGACGTTGTGCCGCTGGTCGGGCGCGTCGTTGCACGTCACCGCGCCGAGATAACAGCGATGAAACAGCGCGGAGGTTATCACTCGCCGCGCGTGGAAGCGCTCCCACTTCTGCATCGCCAGCGTCAACGCCGCGCGTGGATATTTCAGGGTGGCACGACTGTCGGACATCCTCAGGACACTGGAGTGTTGGAGTGTTGGAGTGTTGGAATTCGTGGCGTTGTCCCATTACTCCAATACTCCAACGCTCCATTCTCCAGAAAAGTAGAAGGCGGGCAATAGCAGCCCGCCCTCCGGGTCAAACGACTACTCTCTCCTTGAACTTTCACCCTTATCCGTGACCATCTCTTTCACAAAAAGCGCAACGATGACCACGATTGTGACGACAACGAGTGCCATAATTCCGACGACAATGCCGTCGTCCATTGCCGACTCTCCCCCACAGTATGGATATTCTGGCTGTCAGAGAGCGGCGTGTCAAGCGTCGCTGCGACCGCTCTCTTCATCCATCTGTTTGATGAGGTTGCCGTTGCTTTCGATAAATCGGTAGATTTGCGTAGAAAGAAAGTGTGCGACTTCACCGACGTCAAAGGGCCACACGTAGATAATGGGTGTCTGCGGATGCCGCGCCTGAGCGCGTTGGATGGCCGCCGGAATGTCCATTTCCGAATGTCCCCCCCCGCGCGTCATCATCGGTGTAATCACAACGATTTTCTCGGGTTCCTGAGCGGCAGCCCTATCCAGCGCGTCATCTATGCTGGGGTCGCAGAACTCATTGAACGAGACAATGACCTCCCAGCCTGTGATCCGACGCAGGTGCTGCGCTAGCGCATGTGACCCCGCGTGGAAAGGATCATTTTGTGGCGTCCGGGGCCAGGCGCGCATTTTGGCGTCCAGTGCGTCATAGCGTTGTTTCAACGCTTCTCGCCCTTCGCGGACGCTCATCAATCGCGCCTGCAAACCAAAGTATTCGCCCATCTCCGGTCTGGGAAAATCGTTCGGCGGAACGCCGTGCATGACCAGAACGATAACTGCTTTCACGAAACCCCCTCACCGTAGCGCCGACATCCTGTCGGCAAGCAGGCAGGATGCCTGCGCTACGTTTTCTGTCGTTGATAGGCTCGGTAAATGAGAGCCGCAAACGTGCCCACTATCATATATGGGACTGACAGCAGGTAAAGGATACCGGCGTTGAGTTTGCTCGTCAACTCCGGCGAGGACTCAGCCGCCGCTTTGCACATCGCACATTGAGCAAATGCCGCCGCCCCAGAAAAACAGAGAGCGACGAAAACAACGGCAATCACTATGACCATCTGACCCCACTTCATCGTTTTCACCTCGACCTATTTTATCACAATTTCCGGCGAGTGCGAAGGGAAAAGGTGATAAAGCATCAGGTAAATCACCACCCCTGTCACCGAGACGTAAAACCAAATCGGCAGCGTCCAGCGGGCGATACGCCGGTGCTTTGAAAAACTGCTCTTCAATGCAAAGCCTAAAGTTGTGATCGCCAGTGGCAGAACGACTGCGGCTAAGAGGGTATGGGAAATCAAAATCGCAAAGTAAACCGGACGAACCCAACCTTGCCCCGCGAACCGCGTTGTGCCCGCCTGAGCGTGATACGTGAGGTAGCCTATCAGAAAAAACGTCGAAGACACGACGGCTGCCATCATGCAAGCCTTATGGTTTGCGACCTGTTTGCGGCGGATGAAAACGTATCCACAAAGCAAGAAGAGCGCGCTGAGAGCGTTGAAAAGAGCGTTGACGGTGGGGAGGTTCTGCATCTCCTATCTCTCACTCAGCAGGAGACGGATATGCTCGATGAGGCGGTTGACCGAGGCTTTTTCCGTGCCGTCGTAGTATCCCCGAATGTGCCCCTTGCGGTCAACGAGGATAAAACGGGTGCTGTGGATGAAATCATGCGGTCCGCCGTCGCCCGGTTGGGCGGTGACTTTGAACCCCTGACGGGCAAGGGCGTAGAGGGCTTTCTTCTCGCCGGTGACGAAAAACCATTTCCCCTCGATGGCGTCCCATCCCTCTGCATATTCAGCGAGTAATGGCGCTGTATCTGTTTCAGGGTCAACCGTGAAGGAGACGAGTTTCACGTCCGTCTCTTGCGCGAAGGCTTTTTGCACGCGTTGCATTTGCGCGGTCATCTTCGGACACGGACCCGCGCAACTGGTGAAGAAAAAATCGGCAACCCACACGCTGCCGTCCAGTCGGGAACGGCGGATGGAGTTGCCTTGATGGGAGGTCAACTGAAACCCTGGCACCTTTCCCAGGACGGGCAGCCGAGGACGATGATTGAGCCGCGCCAGACCATACGAAGCGAGTCCGAATACGACTAACATGACTAACGAAACGACAACGAGGAGGCGGCGCAAACCGGCTTTGCTCATACCCTACTCACTTCCTCATCAGCAGCACGCTGAATCCGTCCGGCAGCACGGCGGCGACCAAGCCGATAAGCAGAATGACCGGGAGAACCAGCGTGTAAATCAGGTTGAGCCTTTCATAACGCAGATGCATGAAATAGGCGGCAATGAGCGACACCTTCATACAAGCGATGAGGACGTAAAATGTCCACTGGAGCCCTTTCGGCAGCGACATCAAATCAATGATGTAAGCCGACGTGCTCAGGGCGAAAAGCCAGCCAAAAATTATAAGATAACTCTTCTCGCTGGCGTGCGTTCCGCCATGTTCCGCCGTGGTTTCGGCGGTAGGACCGTGAGTTTCCTGTCCCATGTTCGTTTGCTCCTTTTGGTTCTTAGATTAGAACAGATAGAAAAAAGTGAAAACAAAAACCCACACCAAGTCAACGAAGTGCCAATACAGCCCGGCGATCTCCACGCCCTCATAGGAGCCCCGCCGGTCATAGACACCCCTCAGAACGCGGAGGGCAATGAAGCCGAGATAGATGACCCCACTCAAGACGTGCGAACCGTGAAAGCCCGTGATGGTGAAAAAGCACGCGCCAAACTGAGTGATGCCCAGAAACGGCGCTTCGTGCGGGGCGCGCCACGGGCGCAGCCCTTCGTGGATGAGGTTGTTCCACTCGTAGGCTTGGCAGCCGAGAAAAACCAATCCCAACGCCATGGTGAGCAACAGAAACTTCGCCGTCCTCTGCTTTTGTCCTTTGTAAGCGGAGGACACGGCCATTGCCATCGTGAAACTGCTGCAAATCAGGATGAAGGTCATGAGGGCAATCAACAACAGCGGAATCGGCTTCCCCCCGAGATGGAGGGCAAAAATTTCAGACGGGTTGGGCCAGTTGCGGCTGCTCACGCGCAGCGCGCCATAGCCCGCCAGCAAGCCGCCGAAGGTGAAGGCGTCGGACAGGATGAACAGCCACATCATCAACTTGCCCCAACTCACGACATAGGGTGACTTGCCTCCCCCCCAGTCGGATTTCAAGACCTCTTCCAGTGGAACGGTGTGTGGTTCGTGCATTGTATCACTCTCCTCTAATTGGAGCGCCTGCTTCCAGCAGGCACAACCGTGCCGACAGGACGTCGGCGCTACGGAATCTATCCGGGATGAACAACGAAAAGGAACACGAAAAGATACAGCCACAGTCCATCCAGAAAATGCCAGTAAGTCGCGCACAGTTCGACGGACAGATGTTGTTTGGGCGTATAGCGATGACGCGTCGCGCGCGCTATCACGTACAAGAGGAAGACCAGCCCGCCTATCAAGTGGACGCCGTGCATCGCGGTCAGCAGATAGAAGAACGAACTGGCGGGGTTGCTGCGCAGATATACGCCCTGCTGCGCCAACTGTCCCCATGCCGCCAACTGACCGCCCAAGAAGACCATGCCCAGCAGAACAGTAATGGAAAGCCAGAGCATCAACTTGCCGTCTTGCCCCCACTTGCCCCGGATGGACACTAAGGACAGGTGCATCGTCAGGCTGCTCAAAATCAGCACGGCGGAGTTGAACCACAGCACAGCAGGCATGGCAATGGGACGCCAGTCTTGCGCTCCGCTGCGAACGATATACGCGCTGGTGAAGCCCGCGAACATGATGACGATGGCGGCAATAAGCAGCCAAAGCCCGATTTTGCCGGTGGGGATAGGAAACTCGTTTCCCCCGCGAAAGGGGCCCCCGTCACCGCCCCATCCGCCATTCTTTCCGTTTCTGCCGGTGGGCTTTACAACCTGTATTTTTGTTCCAACTGTTTGTGACACCGTAAGCCCCCTCTCCCGCTGCTGATGGCTCAAAACCACTTCATTAAAACCATTTTGTCCAGCAGCAGCATCGTCGTGACCGCTGGCAGGTAGAGCATCGCGCCGAACATGAGTTGTCGCGCAGCGGCGTTGCTTTGCGTCAGCCACAGGTCAACGCTTTGCTTAACCACCATCAACCCCAGCAGGGCGACTCCCGTCGCGCCAACAACGCTGACCGACCCGCGCCAGAGCGGAACGAGACTGATGAGCAACATCATCGCGCTGACCGCCACAATTTTGCGAGCCGCCAGTTGGCTGTGTCCGTCCAACTCCGGCATGATGCGAAAGCCCGCCCGCGCGTAGTCCGTGTGATAAACCCACGCGATAGACCACAAATGCGGGAACTGCCAGAGGAACTGCAAAGCGAACAGCACCCATCCTTCGACCTGGATGCCTTGCCGCACCGCCGCCCAGCCAATCAGGGGCGGAAGGGCGCCAGCAATCGCGCCGAAAAAATTGCAGAGGGGGGAGACCGGCTTCAGGGGCGTGTAAGCCATGAGATACAGCCCCAAAGCCGTCAACGCAAGACCGGCGGCGAGCAGATTCGCATAGACGGACAAAAGGAACAAGCCCAACAACGACATCAAAGTCGAAGCGAGCAAAGCCTCCGTGACCGACATGCGCATCGTGGGCAGAGGGCGGTTTGCCGTGCGGCGCATTTTGGCGTCAAGGTCTCTCTCCATCACCTGATTGAAAGCGCAGGCAGCGGCGATGACGGCGAACGCTCCCAGCATCGTTACGGCGAAGTGTTTGAGGTTTACCTTCTCCTCCACCGCCATCAAGTAGCCAATCGCCGCCGTGAATAGCGCCAGCGATGACAGACGCAGTTTGATGAGTAGCAAATAGTCTGCTCCTTTGCGCAGAACCTTCGTGAAAAGGCTTTGCGCCGGATATGCCACTTGCACTTGCTCTTCCAATGTCAGACTCAGAGACGATTTCATGATTGCACCTGATGAGAATTCCTCAAACGCCAACTCCAAATCGTTGTCAAGAGACTGAAACCCAAGATGGACGCGCCCGTTGCCACGTGCGCCACCGTGACGGGCGCGGCGAGTTCGGTCCAAATCGCGCAGGCTCCCAGCGTGATTTGCGCGAGCGTCAGCAGCAGCAGCAGCGCCGTCAGGCGTGTCAACGGCGCGCACCAGCGGAAGCGTCGCCAGACCAGAAGAGCGGTTGTTGTTATGGCGGCGGCAATGAGCATTGCGCCAACGCGATGGGCAAAGTGGATGGCGACTTTCAGTTGCAGTTCTCCGTAAGTGATGGGAAAAGGATCATTCGGGTCGTGCGGCAGCGCGCCGAACGGCGGGATGAGTTTGCCGAACGAGAGAGGAAAGTCCGGGATAATCAGCCCCGCTTGCGTGTGGCGCATGAGCGCGCCCAAGAGGAGTTGGAGGAAGATGAGAACTGTTGTGCCCGTCGCTGCCACCGTAAGAAGCCTTTCGACGCCACTTCGCCGCGCTTCGGGGCTTACTTCAAACGAACGTTGCAACCCCTGGGATGTGAACAGTGCGATGGAAAACGCGAGGCACAGAACGATTTGCGCCAGCGTCGCGTGGACGACGGCGAAGCCGATGCGCACTGGCTCGACGTGAGGCGCGTTGAGGACGGAGACCGCTGTGGACTGGACCTGCGGATTGGAGACGACCAAGACCCTCAACCCGCCCAAAACCGCTTGCTGCACCACGCAGAGAAAGGCGAAGAGTCCCAGCATTTTCAACCAACGGGCGTGCTGGCTACACCAGAGCCAGATGGCGAGGAGGGTGATGAGCAGCGCCATGAAGCCCGCGACTAAGCGGTGTCCATGCTCGAACAGAACGCCGCCGGACATGTCCGGCAGCAAGGTGCCATAGGATAGGGGCCAATCAGGGACGGCATCGCCAGAGCCGGTGCTGGTCACCGCCGCGCCGGCTACGATGAGGAAGACAGTCGCCGCCGCCGTGAAAACGGCGAAGCGGTGCAGCCACTTATCCGCTTTGCGTTCTTTCTGTTTCTCGCCGATGAACTCTATGGCTGCGGTATACTCCATGAGGCTACGCCTCCTTCTTTCCGTTTCCGTCCACCCGGGTTTTCAGGTCAAGGTCGGACGTCGTTTGGGGAGTGAAATCGTCCGGCGCTCCCGGCAGGCTGTAATCGTAGGGCCAGCGATAGACGGTCGGTTCCTCAGGACCCCAGTTGCCATGCGGGGGGGGCGAGTCCGCTTGCCACTCCAGCGTGTTCGCCTGCCACGGGTTTTTCTCGGCTCTGCGTCCTTTCACCAGGCTCCACAGGAAGTTGAGAAGAAAGATTGCCTGAGCAAAACCAGCCGTCAAGGCTGCAAAGGTGATGAAGTGCTGAATGGGCATAATCCCGGCGAACACTTCAAGGTCTTCATAGTTGTAATAACGGCGCGTCACACCGCGAAAGCCGAGGTAGTGCATGGGAAAGAAGATGCAGTAGACGCCGATAAACGTGAACCAGAAATGAAGTTGCCCCCATCGCTCGCTCATCATCCTTCCGAACATCTTGGGGAACCAGTGGTAGACGGCGGCGAACAGACCGAAGAGCGCGGCGCTGCCCATGACGAAGTGGAAGTGCGCGACAACGAAGTAGGTGTCGTGCAATGCGATGTCCACCGGCGGGTTGCCCAAGAAGACGCCCGTCAGCCCGCCGGTGACGAAAATGGAGACAAATCCAATGGCAAACAGCATCGCGGTCGTGAAGCGAATGTTCGCGCGCCACAGCGTCGTCAGCCAGTTGAAGGTCTTAATCGCCGACGGCACGGCGATGAGCAGAGTCGTCATCATAAACGCCATGCCCAGATAGGGGTTCATGCCGCTGACGAACATGTGATGCCCCCACACGATGAAACTGAGGAACGCAATCGCCAGCATCGAGCTAACCATCGCCTTGTAGCCGAAGATGGGCTTGCGGGCGTTGGTGGATATCACATCGGACGCGATGCCCATCGGCGGCAGAATGACGATGTAAACTTCCGGGTGTCCCAAGAACCAGAAGAGGTGCTGCCAGAGGATGGGGTTGCCGCCTTGATGGTTGATTGTTTTACCCGCCAAGAACAATCCACTGGGCACGAAGAAACTCGTTCCAAGATGGCGGTCGAACAGCAGCATCACGGCAGCCGCGAAGAGGACGGGGAAGGACAGCAATCCCAGAATGGCGGCGATGAAGATGGACCAGACGGTCAGGGACATTCGCCCCATCGTCATGCCCCGCGTCCGCATGTTGAGAATCGTCGTGATGTAGTTCAACGAACCAAAAAGACTGGAGGCGATAAAAATCGCCAGGCTGAGAAGCCAGAGCGTCTGCCCCAGACCGGAGCCGGGCACTGCCTCCTTGAGCGCGCTGAGAGGAGGGTAGGAAGTCCATCCGGCTGACGCGGGTCCTCCCTCAACAAAAAAGGAGCATATCATTACGATGCAGGAGACGAAAAACGTCCAGTATGACAACATATTCAGGAAGGGGAACGCCATGTCCCGCGCCCCAATTTTCAGGGGGATGAGGAAGTTGCCGAAGCCGCCGGTCAAGCCCGCCGTGAGGACAAAGAATACCATGATGGTCCCGTGTATGGTGACCAGCGCGATGTAAAACTCGGGCTTCATGGTGCCCCCTTCCATCGCCTTCGGCATCAGTTTGCCCAACCAGCCCCACTCCCTTTCGGGGAAAGCCAGTTGCAGGCGCATGAGCCAGGATAACACCATGCCCACAATGCCCATGCTCATGGCGGTCACCAGATACTGGATGCCAATCATTTTGTGGTCTTGTGAGAAGATGTAACGTGTAATGAAACTCTGCTTGTGTTCGTGTGTGTGAACTGTCGCGTGTGCGTGCGCGCTCAAATGACATCAGCCCCTTCCTTCGCAGCGTCTCCGGCTGCGTCCGTTATTCCTCGCCAAAGGTCGTCTGTTCGGAAAGCCATTCTTCGACTTCCGACAGCGGCGCGACCACCATCGTCCCCTTCATCTGATAATGTCCCAACCCGCACAGTTCGGCACAGACAATCTCGAAGTTGAAGTCCTGATAGGCTTTAATCCGCTCCTGTCCGGCTTTCTGCAAATTGGCGAGGCTCTCCGCAAGCAGGGGCGTGTCGGCTGCCGCAATCTCCTCCCCGGACTTGTCCTTGTAGGCTGCCGCCGACATAAATGGCACCCCCGACTTAACGAGGCGTCGCAATTCGCGCAGCGTGTACGTCCGTTCCGTCTTTTGCCGGACTTCCTCTTTCCTTTCGGCGGTGGTCTTTGTGGCAACGAACCAGATGCTCACCGTCATGCCCGGAACGGCATCCTGTTTCACGCGCATGTAGGGAAGGAAGAAACTGTGGAGGACATCCTTGGAGCGGAGGCGCACCTCAACAGGTCTTTCAACCGGAATGTATAGATCCCCCTCACCCGGCTTAATCACAATGTCATCCTGGCTCGCCGGATCATCGGGGTCAATGCCGAGGGGGTTATCATCATCAATGAGTTTGGCGTTAGTCTTCCCAAACTTGCCGTCTTGTCCGGGGTAGCGAAAAGCCCATTTGAACTGCTGTCCCGTCACCTCAACGACGAAAGAACCATCGGGCGCTTTCGTGTAAATTTGCGCCCACAGCCGCGCCCCGGAGGCGATGAGCATCGCCATAATAATCGCTGGCACAATCGTCCAAACCATTTCCATCTTCGTATTCTCAACGAAGTATTCCGACCGTCTGCCTTCCCGATGGGGATAACGCCAAACGAGGTAGGCAAGGGTCAACTGCACGATGACGAACACAGCGGCTGTGATGGCGAGGGTGATGATGAAAAGTCGGTCCGTCGAAGCCCCATGCTCCGAGGAGAGGACAGGCAACCACCAATTCCCTCGGAGCGGCACGGTAAACGCTCCGACTAAGCCCGCCCCAATAAAGAGAGCCAAGAGTCGGCTATGGATTTGTCCACGTTGTTTTCTGAACAATGCTCCCCCTCCTTGTCCTTGACCTACGACGATTTGGGCTTGTAGGTGAAAGTGATTTCCTTGGTTTCCCCGGCTTTAACCGTCACCTTCTCAGTCTTCTTGCCGAGTTTTTTGTTCTCGTGCCAGCACTCGAGGGTGTAAGTTCCGGGCGGCAGATTCTTGATCTCAAAAGTCCCATCGTCTTTCGTCACACTGTAGAAGGGGTGCGGCAGGACGCCGCAGTAGCCGCCCATCCATGGATGAACGTCGCACTTAATCTTGATCATAACTTCTGAAGTAGTGAGTTTAATGGGATTCTTCATGCCCTTCTTGGGTTGGGCAAAGTTCCACTGCTTGTTCTTCTTAGGCATGCCATGAATGTTGTGGTTCAGCGGGTCGCTGTTGACGATCTCAATCGTCTGTCCCACCATCGCGCCGAAGACGTGCGGAGTGTACATGCAGCCCTGCTGATTCAGGACAACGGGCTTGGCGGGAGGGTCATACTTGCCTTTCACGCCGCTCTTAACGTAAACAAAAGCCCACTTGACGCCTCCCTTGTCGCTGACGACGAGGTTGTCCGCCGGGATGGGTTTCCCGTGGAGGTGAGCAGCGCATTTCTTTTCCGTGACTTTGATTTCTTTACGCTTGGGGGGTTTGCCGTCGTAGAGGACTTTTCCCTTGATGGTCGCCGTGCTTCCTTGCGCCAAACTACGCGTGGGCAGCAGGGTGTAAACCACGAACAAAAACAACACGGCATATCCTAAAACGGCAGATAGTAGTTTCTTTTTCATGGATTCTGAGCTCCTTTGAAGTTGGATTTTTGACAACTCTGTGTAAATTGTAACAAACAAGTCGCTGTTTGTAAAGGGATTTTTGGTGGAAATCCCTTCCTTATTCTACTGGAAATAGTGGAAATCTCCCTTTACAAGAATTGGACTTTGTGCTATAATCCACAAACGGTTGGTCTTTTGCCTTTGACAAAGAACAATACACGCCTTGAACGTTCTCAGAAACCAAGCGCATTGCGTAAAATCTTCGGTGACAGCACTCTGTTAGCGGGCATTTTGCCAAATGCGCCGGCGGAGACTTGAGCGAACATGCCTCACTACATACAGCCCGATCAGTGCATCGGCTGTGACCTGTGCGCCAAAAAGTGCCCCACCAATTGCATAGAAGGAGAGTCCAAGAAAACCTACGTCATTTATGAACCTTTATGCATTGACTGTGGGGTGTGCGCCAGTTACTGTCCGGTGGACGACTGCATCTTAGACCATCACAGAGTTCCTCAGCGGCGCATCAACCCGAAAGCGCGCCCTTACGCGGTGGTGAATGAAGACCTCTGTACGGCTTGCGAACTGTGCGTCGACGCCTGCCCCTTCAACTGTTTGGAGATGGTGGAGGACGAGGGACATTTCTTCAAGGTTGCTTTCGATGCCCGTCCCCGCGATTGCGTTGGCTGCAAATTGTGCGAGGACGTGTGCGTGCAGAAGGGAGCGATCACTGTAATCTGGCCCGATGGATCGTATTGCGAATCATTGGGGGTCTCCACCTTCGGTCCGTTCCGCGCAGGGAAAGAAATCGCGGACCTTGAGGAGGGATTCAGGCTTCCCGCCAGTCGTGTGGAGGTGAGAGCATAATGGAAGAAGTTCGCAAAGAGGAACAAGAAGTCAAAGAAACGGCAAAACACGAGAACGCGCCCGTCGCCGCAGCGGGAAAGCCCGCGCGCCCACGCCCCACTCCGAAACGGCAAGTCGCCGCTGCCGAGCCGCCAACCGATGGAACTGTCCCCAGCACGCAAACGGCGTCTGCGGAGCCCGCGCCGCATCCACTCCTCATCCGTGAGCAAGAGTTGAAGCTGGCGCGGCGTCGTTTTCTACGACGATTGACGTGGGGGAGTATTTTCACGTTCTTAGGCGGATGGGCGGTCGCGGCAGCGCGTTTCTTCTTCCCGCGTGCGCTGTTTGAGCCGCCCACTGTTTTCAAAGCAGGCTTCCCCAGCGAATACACTATTGGGCGTGTGGAGACGAAGTACCAGCAAAGCCAGCGCGTCTGGATTGTGCGCGAGGCGGACGGCTTTTACGCCATTCTCGCTAAATGCACGCACCTCGGCTGCACCCCCGTCTGGATTGAAGCGGAGAATAAGTTCAAATGCCCCTGCCATGGCAGCGGCTTCACCCGCGAAGCCATCAACTACGAAGGTCCCGCCCCACGTCCGTTAGAGCGTGTGAAAATCGCCCTCGCCGAAGACGGACAGATTCTCATTGACACCAGCGTGGTGTTCCGCTACGAACGCAACGAGTGGGACAAACCCGGGGCATACTTGAAGGTGTGATAGAAGTTAAGAAGGTTGGAACGTTCCAACGTTCCAGCGTTCTATGGGGCAATTATTATGAGCAACAAAGTTGATGAGATTATCAAGAAGGTGCAGAAAGAGGTCACGGAGAGCGATATCTATCGCTCCATCTACCGCATTCCGCCGGGCGACACCCCTCGCACGCGGTTGCTGTGGATTCTGGATACCGTCTACCTGCACCTGCACCCTTCCCACGTCAGTCGGCACGGCTGCAAATACTTCTATACGTGGGGTATGGGCGGCATCTCGTTTCTGATCTTTCTCATCCTGACCTTCACAGGCGTGCTGCTGATGTTCTATTATCATCCTGACACCAACAACGCCTATCAGGACATGAAGTATCTCATGCACGACGTGCCGTTCGGTCCCGTGCTGCGCAACATGCACCGCTGGTCGGCGCACCTCATGGTCATCACCGTCTGGCTGCACATGCTGCGCGTGTTTATGACGGGATCCTACAAGCCACCGCGCCAGTTCAACTGGGTGGTCGGCGTTTGTTTGCTGACGCTGACGATGTTGCTTTCCTTCACTGGCTATTTGCTGCCGTGGGACCAGTTGGGCATGTGGGCGGTGACGGTGGGAACGAACATGGCGCGCGCGACGCCGGGGTTGGGGCACGAAGGACCATTCGGCGAACAGTTGGGCATGACCGCCTTCAACGACGTGCGCTTCGCGCTGTTGGGCGGCTCTATCGTGGCGGGCAACGCCCTGCTGCGCGCTTACATCTGGCACTGCATCGCCCTGCCGCTGCTCGTCGGCATCCTGCTCATGGTTCACTTCTGGCGCGTGCGGAAGGACGGAGGCATATCGGGACCGAAAATGGAGTAGGGGAATAGGGGGAAGTAAGGGGAAGTAAGGGAACAACTACAATACCTATCCCCTTCCTTCCCCCTCCTTCCCCCTAGCAAGAATATGTGGCAAAACATCTGGTCAATCGTCTCCAAACCCGACAACATCCCCATCGTTCTGATGATGGTCTTAGTTGCGTTTTATACAACCGTCGCCCTGCGACTGGGGATTAAGAACGACCGATTGCGCCGGCAGCAAGCGAGCAACGGCGCGGCTCCCCCAGATGAACAGCAGGGCACAACCTCGCAGGAGAGCAACGGCGCGGCGGTGATGGACGTCTTCTACTCCCCAGAAGAGATGAAGTTGCCCAAGCGGGTTCACACCTTTCCGTTCCTTGTCAAGGTGGAGTTTTTGGCGGCGCTTGTCGTCATCGTGCTGCTGATGTTCTGGTCGGTCTTCTTGGATGCGCCGCTGGAGGAACCGGCGAATCCGAACTTCACCCCCAACCCCTCCAAAGCCCCGTGGTATTTTTTGGGATTGCAGGAGTTGCTCGTTTACTTCGACCCGTGGATTGCGGGCGTCGTTCTCCCGACGCTCATCATCATCGGGTTGATGGCGATTCCTTATCTGGACAGTCAGCCCAACAAAGGAAACGGTTACTACACCTTTGCCGAGCGGAAGTTCCCCATCCTGTCGTTCCTCTTCGGCTTTCTCGGACTCTGGGTGATATGCGTCGTCATTGGCACTTTCATGCGCGGACCGGGCTGGATGTGGTTCTGGCCCTGGCAGCGGTGGGATCCGCACCGCGTCGTCTCCGAGACGAACGTTAACCTCAACCAATTCTTAGCGAACGTTCTGCATATTCGCGCACTCGACTCGCCTGCAGCGGCGTTCGTTATCGGTTTCTTAGCCATTGCAGGCTACTTCGCCATAACGCTGGGCGGCACCTATCGCTTTGCGATTAAGAAACAACTGCCCGACCTCAAGTTGGGTCTGGTGCGCTTTATGATCAAGTATTTCTTCTTCTGGACGATGATGGCGATCCCCGTCAAGATTCTCCTGCGCTTGGTGTTTCACATCAAGTACGTCATGGTGACGCCGTGGTTTAACGTATGAATGAGTCAATGGGTTAATGAGTCAATGTCGTTCCGTTGACTCATTGACCCATTGACCCGTTGACTGTAACTCTGATGCGACGAACACGCGAACGTGCCACCTCTGTTCCCTCCGAACCATGGGAGCAACAATCCTTCTCACGCTACTTCGTGATCATAGGCGTGCTGCTGTTAGCGTCTATGGCGTGCGCCCTGTGGGATGAGGTTTACACCCGCCGTCCGTGGAAGAATTACCAGAAGCAGTTCATCACGCTGGCGCGCCGCAAATATGCTGCCGACTTGGCGGAAGCGAAGCGCGTCTTAGCCTCTGACGAATACAAAGAACTGCGCAAAGAATATCAGGCGGCGGTGCAGCGATACGAAAACAACCCCGCCGTCCTCGCGACGCGCGCCGAGGTGGCGCGGCTGGAGAAACAATTGGTTGAGGTGCGTTCGCAGTTGCAGTTGGTGCGCGGCGATTATCAAGCCCTCATCTACGTCATGGAGCATACCGAAGATGAGGGAAAAAAGCATCGTCTTTACCAGCGCGTCACAGCGCTGGAGCAAAAAGTCAATCCCCTGTTAGCCCAGATGGAGGAGTTGCAGGAGCGCAAAAGGAAAGAGCAGAACAAGTTGACGGAACTCGCCGCCGAAAAGGACGCCGCGGAGAAAAAGATGGCTCCCTACGAGGCGCGGCTGCGCGAGGCGGAGTTAGGGCTGGAGGCGATTGCGAAGGAGCAAGTCAAACTCCGTCAGGTGTTCAACAACGAACTGAAAATCGTTGACCGCTGCCAGAGTTGTCACGTCACCGCTGACCGCAAGGGCTTCACCGATAAACTGTTCAAGCATCCGTTCCGCTCGCACCCCGACGTGTTCTTCCTCCCTGCTGCGGCAAAGGCAGAAGGCGAAACCGCCAAGAAAGAAGTTAAGGACGAAGACACCCCGCCGCCGCCGCCCCGCGTGATGAACATCCTCGCGGTGCATCCCGTCGAGCAGTTTGGCTGCGCCGTCTGTCATCGCGGACAGGGCTTCGCGGCAAGCAGCGTGAAGGACGCGCATGGCGAGTTGGAGTTCGTGACGATGCCGCTGCTGCGCGGCGAGTTCGCCCAGGCGACCTGTCTGAAATGTCATCAGCAGGAAACGGAGTTGAAGGGCGCGCCCGTGTTGAACGAGGGGCGTCGTCTCGCCGTCGAATACGGCTGTATCGGCTGCCACACCTTCGCGCAACTCACGCCCGAAGAAGCCGACCGTCAGGTCGCGCCGGACCTGCGGGAACTGCGTAAGAAGTTGATTTCTCCTCAGTGGCTGGTGGACTGGATTGAAAACCCGAAAAAATTCCGTCCGACGACGAAGATGCCCCATTTCTACCTCACACGGGAACAGGCGGAGCAAATCGCCGCTTATCTCTGGCAGAACGCCGACAAACCGCTGGCGGACGTTGAACAACCTCCCTCCTTCCCGCCTCAGGTCATTGCAGCGGGCAACGAACTCTTTGAGACCGTGGGCTGTCTCGCCTGTCACAGCCTGTATGGCAAGAAGGGCGAAGGCGATTTCGCCCCCCACCTCGCGCGCATCGGTGAGAAGATGCGCTACGATTACCTGGTCAGTTGGCTGATGAACCCCAAGAACCACCAACCTAACGGGCGAATGCCCAGCCTGCGTCTGACGCGGCAGGAGGCGTCCAACATCGCCGCATACCTCACCACCCAAAAGAAATCCGAAATCCGAAGTCCGAAGTCCGAAGTCAATTTGGACGACCCCGTGGCAGCGCGGAAAGGCAAGTCCTTGATTGAGCACTACGGCTGTTTCGGCTGCCATCCCATTAAGGGCATGGAGGGGCGCAGCAAAATCGGCGCGGAGTTGTCGCAGTTTGGGTCGAAGGCGGTGGAGTTGCTGGACTACGGCTTGCTGGAAGAGGAAATCCTCCACAAGGTCGGATTACATCACGCCCGCGAGAACACGGCGAAGGCGCGCATCGCGTGGGTGATGCAGAAACTGCGCGCCCCCCGCTCCTACGATGAGGGACGCTACAAGGAGTTCAAAGACAAACTGCGCATGCCCAAGTTTAACTTCACGGAGAAACAGATTCGCGCTGTCACCACGTTCCTGATGGGGCTGACGGATGAGAAGATTCCGCCGAACCGGCAGAAACAACTCGATGAACGCGAGGCTGCCATTGCCAGAGGCTTGCGCATTATCCGTCGTCAGAACTGCATCGGCTGTCATCAGTTCCAGATGGAGACGCTGACGTTTGCACGCTACGATAAAGGCGAGCAGAAGACGCACCATCTGGAAGGAATGACGACAGCGAAGGAAGAAGGAAACCTCTACTTCCAACTGTGGAAGGAGGCTCCTGGTCTGGAGGGGGGCGAAGCGGGCGGCAGCGTGGAAGTGCCGGAAAAAGAAGTTCTCGTCCACGCACCGGGCTGGGGCGGCAACGTGGTGCCACTCATCGTGGAGCAGGTGGTCAAGAAAACAGAGATGGAACCCGAAGAGGCGCGCGCGCTCGCGCCGCCTATCTTAGTCGGTGAAGGACGCAAGGTGCAATCACCGTGGCTGTTTGAGTTCTTGCAGGAGCCGTTTCCGCTGCGCCCGTGGTTCGAGATACGGATGCCGACCTTCGGCTTGAGCGACGACTCCATCTCCGCCCTGACGCGCTACTTCGCCGCCGCGGACGGTGGACCCTATCCGCACCGCCGCATTCGCGAACGCGAACCCGCTTACATCTTGGCGAAGCGACAGGCGCAACCCGACTACTACGCCCGCGTGCAGAAGTTAGCCGACGTTGAAGCGCAATGCGGCGGCTGTCACGTCCGCGGCAAACTCACGCCCGAAGGCAAACCGCCCTCCGACTGGGCGCCCGACCTGTCTCTCGCTCAACAACGCTTGCAGCCCGACTGGATTCTCGCGTGGCTGAAAGACCCGCAGAAACTCTATCCGGGCACGAAGATGCCCACCTTCCCGTGGGACACCTTCACTCAATTCCCCGGCAGCCCGGACGTGAAAATGCAAGCCGTCAAAGACTGGCTGATGAGCGGACAGGTCAGCGGCAGCACCCCGATACTCGCCTCGGCGAAGCGATGAACACACGGCAGCCAATCTCCGTTGTCCTCATGCCATCGTCCATCAAACCAAGAGCCGCCCCGACGCATCGGGACGGCTCTTGGTGTATCTCCCCAGAAAATACCGCGGATTGAATGGACGGACGCGGATGAGGTTGGGGAGCCAGCCTCTCCCGGCTTGTCGGGACTCTCGGCAAGCCGGAGCGCGTTCGTCTATCCCATCTGTGGTATCACAGTATTTCCATCGAAAATAATCGTCCTCGTTCTCGTTCGTAGTCGTGCGATTCATCGCACGTCAATCCGACGCGCAATCAATTGCGCTACTACGAGCGAGGACGATTTTCCGGCGGCGTGGTGAACCGTCAGGTTCATGGGCGATTCCTCTGAGATATGTTATAATGGGCAGCGTGAGTAGGACAATGCAGCAGCATCGGACCGAGAGACTTGTGCCTGACGCCTGGCTGGACGACGAACTTCTTCATCGTCTCAATCCTGAAGTCGCACAACATGCACGACTCGGCGCGTGCCAGATGCGTGGACACGAGTTCGTCTGCCCGTTGTTAGACGCCGACCATTGCCTTCTGCTTTTCATTGGCATCTTGACCGTTAAGCAGGAAAGATACGACCGCGAGAAAGCGACGTTTCCCCCGCGCTACGTTGAGCAGGTGGACACCCTGCCGTTTCCTTCGCTCATTCACGGCTTCATTTTGGCGGGGAGCAAGTTGCCCGTGTGGAACGGCAGGGGGGAAACAAACTTGCTATCTTACCTCGCCGCGCGGAGGATACCGGGGCAACGCCGTCGTCCGGCGGGAAGCCTCTACGATGCCCAATTCACCCAGCGACTTTCGCGCCTGTCGCCCGCGCAGCAACAGGTATTCCGCGATTCGCTCAAAACCCCACCGCTGGAAATCGTGCATCGCAGGAACTTCGGCGTGGAATTGGAATTCCTTAACTCTCTCACGTCCGAACTGCTGCGCGACGTGGCAGCCGCTATCACGCAGATTGAGCCGCTGCCCGCGCTTTATGACGCGCTGAATCTGGACGAAATCCTGTGGTTCCTCTGCGGCGTGACGCGCACGAAGGCGAAGTTCTGCGCGCGGCAAGACGAAACGCATCGGCGATTCGCGGAGAAGATTAACGCGATGTCGTTCGTCAATGTCGTGCGGGGGTGTTTCCATCACGCTCGCGACGTGCGCGAATACTTGCTCGACCGTGCAGTGGAAGGCATTGAATCGGCTGCCTCCCCCGGCGCGCAGAAGGTCAAGCGGAAAAAGTATCTCCCCTACTCTCAAGCGTGGGAAGAGCGCATCGTCCTTGTGCCACTTCAACAGCAACTCGCTTTGCGTGCTTCATTGAAGAAACCCTACGTTGACCCGCTTGCCTCGCTCAATGTTTACCTCACAGGCTCAACCGAAGTCGTGCCCCATCACCACGCCCGTATTTTCGGACCGCGCTTTTTCGCGGTGACAGTGTTTGAGGAGTTTAAGTCGCTGGAAAACCGACGTTGATAAAGACTTCAAGAGTTACGCAGTTGAGCACACAAGAAGGGGTTCTCACCCACCCCCAGCCCCTCCCCGCACGCGGGGAGGGGAGAGTAAGCCGCCGGGTTTGCCCCCAGAACGGCTTTGTTTCCGCCTCCAGCCCCCCTCCCTCCCCTCCCCGCACGCGGGGAGGGGCTGGGGGTGGGG
>FWPU01003376.1_pt1 | contig 40497 bp, 26 predicted proteins | sample 2228361 | NCBI WGS metagenome assembly FWPU01 (sample SAMEA103939777, study PRJEB20133) | metagenome | reverse complement strand
CTTCGATGGCCTCGCGCTCGCCGGCTTCGTCCCGCGTGAGGCGGACGGTGGTGGTGCCTCGGGCGGGGCGGGCTCGGACTTGGCAAGCTCCTTTTGCGATGCTTGGGGCGGGTGGAGTTTTTTCGCCTGGACCGGCGGTGTCTTGACCGGGGGCTTTACGGCCGGGGGCGTTTGAGTTTTGGCGGCGACTTTTGGCGCCGAATAGAAGATCTCGCGGGCACTGAGCTTCTTTTCGGTCTGAGAAGAAGCGGGCAGCGCGAGCAAGAGCGGAAGCGCCAAAGCTGCCGGGTACGGACAGGGTTGCATACCTTCCCTCCTTCTATCCCCGAGGCCAAACACGAATGACCTCTCCCTTCAACGATAACAGGAGGCGGGCCTGGAGAAAAGCGGCGAGGCGCTTCGAGTGCCGGGGGTGGGAGTGTTTATCGGAAGAATTTTTCCCGGCCATTTGGGGAAAGATGAGGCATAATGGGATAGCCTTGGCAAGAGGGTGCAGGCAAGCTGAAGCTTGCTGCCCTTGTTGGGGTGGAAGGAAGGTGCTTATGCGTGGAGGAGCGGGAATGCGATATTTCAAAGGTTTTGCGGCGTGTCTGGTGGCGGGACTTCTGGTTGCGCAGCAGGCCCCAATGAAGCTGAAGATTGTGATTGTCGAGGGCGAAGGGGCGATCAACAATATCCGGCAGCGGACGGCGCGGGAGCCGATCGTGCAGGTGGAGGATGAAAACGACCGGCCGGTGGCGGGGGCGACGGTGCTGTTCCTGCTGCCGGAGAGCGGCCCCGGGGGGACGTTTCCGAACGGGGCGCGGAGCCTGACGGTAATGACGGACAGCAACGGCAGGGCGGTGGCGAAGGGGTTGCGGCCGAATAATGAGGCGGGCAAGTTCCAGATTCAAGTCGAGGCATCCTACCAGAACCTCACGGCCACGACCACGATCAACCAGGCCAACGCGGTGTTGACGGCGGCGGCGGCCGGCGGGATTTCCGGGAAGTTGATTGCGATACTGGCCATAGCTGGCGGAGCGATTGCGGGCGGGGTGGTGGCGGCGACAGGCGGAAACGGGAACGGCGGCCCTGGCGGGCCACCACCACGACCGCCGACGACGATCTCACCGGGGACGCCGTCGGTGGGCGCGCCTCCACAGTAGAAGCCGAGGAGAAACGCCATGTCATCAAGAACGCTACGGACCGGGGCGGCTGCCATGCTCTGCGGGCTGACCCTGGCGTCGGATGCGGCGGCGCAGAGCCCACGGGTGGTGACGCGGCACGAGCGGCCCGGCGTGCCCGTGGAGACTTCGGATGGAGATTCCGAGCCGACGGCGGCGCGGGTTAGCGGTCCGGTGCTGGGTTACGTTCTTTACGAGGGATCGCAATTGCGGCCTGTCTACGGCGTGCCGGGGGCGGCGGTGGCGGGCGTCGAGGTGTCCGGCATGCCAGAGCTTGGCGCGGCGGCGGTGTGCTCGGTGCGGGGCTATGTGGTGGGGGCGCGAGCCGGTGAGGCTGGGCTGGTGCTGATTCGCGATCTGGGCGCAAGGCTGTCGATCATGAAGCTGCCGGGTGCAGCGGAGCACGTCGTGCTGAGTCCGAGCGGGAGCGCGGCGGCGGCCTACTCTTCGCGCGAGGGCAGTCTCACGGTGTACCGGGGGCTGCCAGATGAACCGGAGGTGGCGTGGAGTGCGACGCCGGCGGGGCGGTTATCGGTCCTGGCTGTTCGGGATGATGGCGGGGCGGTGCTGGCGGCGACGGCGGATTCGTTGATCCGCCTGACTCCCGGGGGTGGATGGGACTACCTCGGCGCGGCGGCAGGTCCTGTCAGCGCGCAGTTTCTGACGGGCGGTGGCGACGCGGTGGTGGCGGATGCGGGCCTCAAGCGGGTGTACCGGATCCGGGAAACCGCGGGCGGCGCCGAGCTGCTTCCGCTGGCGGGCGAGTCCGACGGGGTGTCGTCGCCGGTAGCGGTGGCGGCTTCGGCGGACAACCGGCGGGTGTTAGTAGCCAATGCCGAGCCGGGCGGGGTGCTGTCGATCGGGCTGGAAGGCGGGGAGGCAGCCTTCGTTGGGTGCGCTTGCGCGCCGTCGCGGCTGGCGCGGCTTTCCGGCGACGCGGTTTTCCAACTGACGGAGGCGGACGGGGGGCCGGTGTATGTGTTTGACGGGGACGGGCCTGAGGCGCGGGTTACGTTCATACCGGCGCCGGCCGGGATTCGGGCGCGGCGGGGAGGTGCGCGATGAGAGGGTTGTGCAGGGTGCTGGTAGTTGTTGTAGCGGTGCAGTGGCCGGCGGGCGAGGCGTGGGGGCAGATTGCGCCGCCTACTATCACCACGAGTTTGCTGCCGGATGGGGCAGCCGGCATCCCCTATGCGCTCCAGATGCAGGCCACGGGCGGCATACCGCCGTACATTTGGGATGTGGTCGACAGCGCCCTGCCGCCGGGATTGACGATGACGCAGGGCGGCTTGATTAGCGGCACTCCGACTGAGGCGGGATCCTGGGGAGTGATTATTCGCGTTCGCGATTACAGCGAACAGATCGCCTCCCGAAAGTATTCACTCACGATCAAGTTAGGAATCCTGACCGCATCGCCGCTACCGACCGGTGCGGTAGGGGTGGGCTACGGAGTCGCCCTGACTGCTTTCGGTGGGGCTCCTCCGTACTCCTGGCAACTGTTCGGCGGTACTCTCCCACCCGGGGTGGAGTTAGCTCCGACGGGTCTGCTTTCCGGGACGCCGACGGAAGCGGGGGTGTTCACGTTTGCGGTCCGGGTATTCGACCAAGAACAACAGGACGGCACCAAGAGCTTCAGCGTGACGATCAACCCGCCGCTTCAGATCACCACGTCCTCCCCGTTGCCCAACGGCTTTGTGGGCAGCTCGTACACGATTGCGCTCGGGGCTACGGGTGGTGTTCCCCCTTACAGGTGGTCGCAAGTTGGCGGGACTCTCCCGGACGGCCTGATGCTGGAGTCCACGGGGCTCATTAGCGGGGTCCCGACGGCGGCGGGTGCGTTCAGTTTTACGGCGCAGGTGACGGACCAGGCGCAGAGCATGGCCAGCAGGCAGTACTCGCTCACGGTGGTGGGGCCGCTTACGATCGTTACTGAGTCCCTGCCGGATGGCACGGTGGGCGAGGCTTATTCGCAACAACTGGCCGCGGAGGGGGGCATGCCAGGGTACACGTGGTCGATCAGCGATCTGCCGCCCGGGTTGACGGGGAGCCCTGGGGGATTGATCAGCGGAACGCCGACCCAAGCCGGAAACTTCACCGTCACAGTCCTGGTGATGGACACGCGAGGAGTGACGGCGACGCGCTCGTTCCCGCTCATCGTGGTGGAAGCGATCCCGCCGCTGGAGATCACGACGGGCTCGCCGCTTAAGGAGGGCCAGACGGAGACGGCGTACACGGTGACGTTCGGCGCTACCGGTGGAAGGCCGCCCTACCAGTGGGCGGTCTTGGAGGAGGGAGGGCTGCCGCCGGGCCTGGAGCTGAGCGCAGGTGGCGTTCTCAGCGGGACGCCGTCAGAGCCGGGCACGTTTGAGTTCCGGGTGCGGGTACGCGACAGCCGGGACGAGACGGCAGAAGGAGTATTTCAGCTTGTCATCCGGCGGGCGCCGCTGACGATCGTCAGCGAAGCGATTCTGCCGCAGGCGGAGGTGGGCGAGGCGTACTCGTTCACGTTTGAGGCCGCCGGCGGCACGCGGCCTTACACGCAATGGACGGTCATTCTCGGCTCTCCGCCGAGCGGCCTGACTTTGAGCGAGGCGGGGGAGCTGAGCGGCGCGCCGGCGGTGAACGGCGACTTTGGGTTCCGGGTGCAGGTGCGGGACAGCGCCGGTGAGTCGGTGTGGAAGGACTTCGCGATCCGGGTCACGGGCATGCCGCGGCTGCCGGAGGTTTCGTTGCAAGGCCTGCCGGTGCAGACCGACCCCACGCAGCCGCAGACGTTGAGAGTGAATCTTGCGGGCCCGTTTGCGGCGGCGCTGAGGGGGGTCGCGACGCTGACGTTCACTTCGGAAGCCGTGGTCCCGGCCGACGATCCGGCGGTGCAGTTCGCGACAGGTGGGCGGACGGCCGAGTTTACGATTCCGGCGGGTGAGACCAATGCCCGGTTCGGGAGCGCCGACAACGTGGGGGTCCAGACGGGAAGCGTGGCAGGGCGGATTCACGTGACGCTGCGAATCTTCGCTGGAGAACAGGAGGTCACGCCGAGTCCGCAGCCGGCTCACGAGATGCAGGTGCGGCGGATGGCGCCGGTGATCCGGTCGGTGCGTGCGACGAGGACCGCCAACGGGCTGGAAGTGCGGGTGACCGGCATTTCGAGCCCGCGGGAGGTGACCCAGGCGACGTTCCAGTTCACGGCGGCGGCGGGGGCGAATCTTCAGACGAGCCAGGTAACGGTGAACGTGGGCCAGGCGTTCGGCACGTGGTACCAGAATCCGAACTCGTTCCCGTTTGGAAGCGCATTTGAATATGTGCAGCCGTTTACGGTAAGCGGGAGCACTGCGGACGTCGCGGCGGTTTCGGTGACGCTGGTGAATTCGCAGGGGAGTTCATCGGCGGTTTCGGCGAATTTCTGAGGGACGGGCCGCCGACATGACTGCCGGCGCGGCGAGCAGGACTGCTCGCTCGACGTCTCAGTCGAGCGGCGTCAGGTAGATATTGCGGAAGTGGATGGGGGCGCCTTCGGATTGGAGGGAGATGGCGCCGCGGGTGTGGCTGCACTTGGTGGCGTGATTGACGAGGTCGCCGTTGACGTAGACGGTGATTTCGTCGCCCTTGGCGACGATCTCCATTTTGTTCCACTGGCCGACGGGTTTTTCGGAGCCGTCGGTGAGGTTGAGGTGGCGGCGGCCCTTGCGGCGGGTATCGATGTCGGGCACTTCGAGCGTAGTGCCGATGACCCAGAAATCGCCGGCGTTGTCCTTGGCCAGTTGGACTTCGATTGATCTGGGCCACTGGCCGAGGGCATTGGGGGTGGTGGTGTGAACGAGGACGCCGCTGTTGCCGCCGGGCGTGCCGGCAGGCCAACGCCATTCGAGGGTGAGCCTGTAGTTTTCGTATTCATTGACGGTGCGGATATAGCCGGTGGGGTTTCCCTGGCAGATGAGGATGCCGTCCTGGACGGTCCAGACCTGGGACATGGGGGTGGTGGTGTCCTGCTGTTTGGCTTGACGGTTCCAGAGATAGTGGGTCCAGCCGCTGAGGTCCTTGCCGTTGAATAGGGGGATGGGCTTTTTCGCGGCGGCAGAGAGGGCGGCGGCGATCAGGGCCGCGCAGACAAGGTGGGTAGCAGTTTTCATTCGGCCTCCTGTTCGATTTCGGAATTGTACAACGGGCCGGGAGGGGCAAGCGCGGGCGAGGTTTTGTCGCCGGATGCCAGCCGGGCGGCGAGGGATTCGAGTTTTGAGATGGCTCAAGCCAGCTCTTGGATCGCGCCGAGGAGGTCGTGGGAGCGGACCGGCTTGCGGAAGAAGCGGTTGACGAGCTTGGATTCTGGGAACGAGGCGAAGCTGTCCGCCAGTCCGGACAAGACGACGATGGCGACGGCGGGGAAGCGCCGGCGGAGTTGGCGGATCAAGGCGAGGCCGTCGTCGGCACGCGGGAGGCGCAGGTCCATGAGCACGACTTCGGGGCGGCAGTGCTCGCAGGCGGCGAGGGCGGCGTCGGGGCGGGAGGCGGTGGAGACCTGGTGGCCGGCGCGCTCCATCAGGAGGGCGCGGACTTCGAGCTGGTCGGGGTCGTCGTCCACGAGGAGCAGTTTCGCCATCGGGTCTAGCCGAAGGTGATCTGCGCGATGACCAGCTGGGGCATGACCTGGTTCCATTCGTCGGGCAGAGCGTCGAAGGGGAGGCGGAACTTGCGGGACTCGCCGGGGTTGAGGACGCCGTGGCGGGCCCGGACGATCGGCACGAGTTCGCGGGCGATGACCTGCCCGTAAGGATCACGAAAGACGCAGGTGAGGATGACCTCGCGGACGGGGCGGTCGCCGGCGTTGGTGATGGTGCCGGTGATCTCGACGAGCGTCTGGCCGAGGGCGTTGTCGGTGGCTTTCATCTCGACGTCGCTGAGGCGGAGGTTCTTGGTGTACTCCCTGGCTTCCGGGGTGAGGATGATGGCTTCCTGGCCGGTGCCGGCGGTTCGGCTGAGGTGCCAGGCCACGCCGCCGCCGATGACGAGGGCGACGAGGAGGATCACCAGCGGCATTTTCGACGTGGAGCTTCTTTGGAGAGACGGCGTCATAGTTTTTTCGGTTCTGTACTCAGTGTACGACTGGGGAGCGGCGGGCGGGGTTGGGTTGCGGCGGCGATGGGGCGTTCCTAGAATGAAGGGTTCACGCCAGAAGGGCCTCGGTCGGGGGCGGCAGTATCGGTATGCACGATGTAGCCTTGTTCCGCGGGAATCTGGAAGCCGTGGCTGAGCGGCTGGCGCGGCGGGGGTTTGAGCTCGACGTGGAGCAGTTCCGGGAGCTGGACGCGCGGCGGCGGGTGAAGCTAACCGAGGTGGAGCGGCTGCGGGCGTTTCGGAAGTCGGAGAGCGCTGAGATCAGCCGGCTGCTGAAAGCCGGGCAGGAGACGGGCGAGCGGCAGCAGAAGGTGCGGGAGACGGGGGAGCGGATCGCGGCGCTGGAGGCCGAAGTCCGAGAGCTGGACGAGCAGTTTCGGGAGCTGATGGCGGGGATTCCGAACCTGCCGCACGAGAGTGTGCCGACGGGGGCGGGCGAGGCGGACAATATTGAGGTGCGGCGGTGGGGCGAGCCGCGGCGGTTTGATTTCGAGCCGAAGGCGCACTGGGACCTGGGGCCGGAGCTGGGGATTTTGGATCTGGCGCGGGCGGCGAAGGTTGCGCGGTCGCGTTTCGCGGTGTACTGGGGCTTGGGGGCACGTCTGGAGAGGGCGCTGATCAACTTCATGCTGGACATCCACACCCGGGAGCACGGCTACACGGAGGTGCTGCCGCCGTTCCTGACGAATGCGGGGGCGCTGTTCGGCACGGGGCAGTTGCCGAAGTTCGCCGAGGACCTGTTCCGGGTGGAGGGTGAGGATCTGTGGCTGGCACCGACGGCGGAGGTGCCGGTGACGAACCTGTACCGGGAAGAGGTGCTGGAGGCGGAGGCGCTGCCGATCAAGCTGTGCGCGTACACGCCCTGCTTCCGGAGCGAGGCGGGCTCGTATGGGAAGGACGTGCGGGGCATCATCCGGCAGCACCAGTTTCAGAAGGTCGAGCTGGTGAAGTTTTCCTTGCCGGAGAAGAGCTACGAGGAGTTGGAGAGTCTGACGTTGGATGCGGAGGAGATCCTGCGGCGGTTGCAGTTGCCGCACCGGACGGTGGTGCTGTCGACGGGGGACCTGGGATTTTCGGCGGCGAAGACGTATGACATCGAGGTGTGGCTGCCGAGCCAGCAGGGGTATAAGGAGATCTCGTCGTGTTCGAACTTTGAGGCGTTCCAGGCGCGGCGGGCATCGATCCGGGTGAAGCGGGGGAAAGGCAAGCCGGAGTTTGTGCACACGCTGAACGGCAGTGGGCTGGCGGTGGGGCGGACGTGGGTGGCGATTGTGGAGAATTACCAGGAGGCGGACGGCTCGGTGGTGATTCCGGAGGGGCTGGTGCCGTATGTGAACGCGGAGCGGATCACGCGGCAGGGGGAGTTGAGGTGATGGGTGGGGGGCGGTTAAGGCAAGGGCAACAGACCGTCGTAACGAACGACCCAGCGGCCGTTTTGGGGGAAGCCGGGTGCGGGCCGTTTGGGAGCGCCGTCCCACCCGGCGGCCATCATAGCGACTGCAGTGAGCAGTCCCCCATTCCCGGGGAGGTAGATGGTGAGGCCCTGCCGCTGGTAGTTGTGGCCGTTGGCGAGGTAGCGGTTCTTAGGTGTATCCATCAGAAGCGCGTCGATGGCCAGTTCGGGCTCGCCGACGCGCGCAGCCGTCATGGCGGTCATGGGGTAGTCCCATCCCCAAGTGTGCTCCCACTGCCAACTGTCCATGACCTTTCGGAGTGTGCGGCGCATTGTGTCGCGGTCGGCAGCGCCGCCCGGGAGGATTCCCATGGCGGCGAGCAGCGTGGGGTGATCCCGTCGCTTGGCGGGGTTGGTGAAAGTCACGGGGTCCGACTCGGCGTTGACATAGATGCCGTCGACGACAGGCAGGGTGGCAAGGTGACGGAGGACGTGGTCCCATTCCGGCCTGCGCGGTAAGCCCATCCGCTGGCGCCATGTCTGCGCTGTTTCAAGACCCCAGCGCCAGTAGGCCAGCTCGAACGTCGGGTTTTGGGTGGTGCGCGAGGGGTGGATTTCCTGGGCCGGGATTAGGGGCGGTCCGAGCACGAAACGCCGCCGCCGCTCGTCCCAAGTCGGGTATGAGGCCATGAAGTCCGCGGTTTGGAAGACCAAGGGGCTGTATTGGTCGAGGAGGCGTTTGTCCGAGCGAGCGCGGTAGAGGAGCTCGAGCAGATGGATGAGGTGCGGCTGCTGCCAGATGAGCAGCGGCCCGATGGCGGAGGGCGACTCACGGCCGTCGGGGCCAACCATCTTGGGCCAGCGGGCGCCGGAGTAGCCCTGGCGCTGGGCGGTGCGGCGGGCTTCGGGCAGAATGGAGCGGTACCAGGGGAGACTTCTTTCGAGAAGGTGCGGTCTGCCCCAGAGGGCGAAGTGCGCGGCGTGCCACCAGTGCATTTCCAGGTGAAATTTGCCGTACCAGCTATTGAAGGTGAGGCCGGTTTCCTGGGGCGGCATGGAACCGGCGCACTGAATGGCTGTGAGGTATTGTGACAGGATGATGCGCCGTTCGAGTTCAGTGGCGCGGGGATGGGCGCTGCCCGAGAGATCGATGGCGCCTCCGTCTGACCAGAACCGTTTCCAGTGCTGGCGCGAGGCAGCCGCCGTTTGGGTGGTGTCAGGCAAGCGGTTGTTGATCGGCTGGGATGAGAATGCTGCCGCGAAGTCGAAGCTTGAGGCCGAGAAGCGCAGCGAGTAGTGGTGCTGTGATCGTTTGATGAGTTGGGCATCCGGCGACCATTCGAGGCGGACGAAGTACTTATCGCGGTCGAGTTCACGCCGCCACTGGACATGCCGGGAGGAACGGGAAGTCGGAATGGTGCGGTGTTTGGCGGGCTGATTCCAGTCGGCCGGCTCCCCCACCGCGACGCCGGAGCCATAGGGGAACTCGATCCGGACCCCGAGGGGATGGCTGAAATTGGAATCCCGCTCGATGCGGACGGCGATCATATCAATGTGGGGGTGTGCCCAGGTGCGGACGCGGAGGGACTCGCCACGAACCGAGAAGCTGCTTTCGATGGTTCCGGTCCACAGATCGAGGCGCTGGGTGATCTCGTGTATATCGCCGAGGGTAACCGGCGGGTTAGAGTCGAGGGTGAAATCAAGACCGATGCGCGCCAAGCTGAGGCGATGGGGATTCTGGCGGAGCCATTGGCCAGCCGGGGTCCGGGTGATGGTGGGATAGGCAACTGGTCTGCCCGCAGTATCGTAGACTTCGAATGTATCCTCAAGGCGGAACCCTTCCGGGTTCGGGAAGGAATGCCAGCCCCACTGGGTCTGGATGGCGAGTGGGATCGACCGGCGATAGTGATCCGGGAATGACTGGAGCCCGGTAACGTCGGCGGTGAAGGCGAACTCACCGTTGCCGACGGAGAGTGGGGCCCAGGGATCGGCTGTGCGCAGGATGACGTTGTGGCGTCGGACGAGCGTCTCACGATCAATTTGGCCGTCCGCCAGGGTTGCGCCTGTAGCCAGTATTGCCAATGAGAGGAGGTGGCGCATGGTCCTCGGAGAATTGTTTCAGAGTCGGGGTGGCAATTCAAGGGCTGGGTGCGCGACAGGGTCCCCGGAGGGGCTCGGGGTAAGGATGAGACGCTAGGTTGACAAGAGGCGTGCGCGGACGTACAATTCTGGCCGGGGGGTACGGGGTGGATGACAGGCACGGGATGACTGCCGGGGTTGCTCGCGCCACGGTGGATTTCCCGGTGTCTGGTTTTGTTTCGAGATGCGCCGAGAGGTCGTCGCCCAGATGCGAATGGCGAGGACCTGACGGCGAGGGAGTGGGAGGTTTAGGATGAACAAGCAAGATGTCAGACGGAAGCGATTCTCATCGGTTGTGACAGTATTGATCAGCCTGTTCGGGATGACGGTCGGAGAACCGGCTGCAGCTCAATTGCTATTTGGTACGCTCGTTGGGAACGTTATGGACGCCAGCGAAGCGGCGATTCCGGGCGCCAACGTGACGGTTACGAACACCGACACGGGCCGGGAGTGGAGGCTGACGACCGGCCCGGCCGGCGGCTATTCTGTCTCTTCGATTCCGCCGGGCAACTACGCAGTAGAGGTGTCGGCCGAGGGTTTTCGGACGTTTCGAAAGACAGACGTGGTAGTGGCGGCCAACGCCACGGTGCGTGTTGACGTCGCGATGGAAATCGGCCAAGTAGCGGAGTCGATTGAGGTGAGCGCCGAGGCGGTGGCATTGCAGACCGACACGATGGATGTTCGCAACGAAATTCGATCGGAAGAACTGCTAAACATACCGGTTCCGGTTACGCGCAACTTCCAGAACCTGATGGTTACGATTCCCGGAATCAGTCCGCCGCAGAATGCGCATTCGATTTCGGCGAACCCATCGCGTTCCCTGATGATGAACGCCAACGGCACGACGGCGCAGTCGGTGGCCGTTCGGATCGACGGGGCGACGGCGTGGAATAGCTGGCTGCCGCACGTGGGCGGTTACGTACCGGCGCTAGAGGCTATTGAGACGGTGAACGTTCAGACGAGCAGCTACGAGGCGGAGATCGGGTACGCTGGCGGCGCGGCGGTAAACGTGCAGATTAAGAGCGGCACGAACGAGGTGCATGGCTCCGGTTTCTGGTACCACAACGACCAGCACTTAAAAGCCCGGCCATACTTCCTGCCAAGCGATCGCGACAAAGAGAAGCGGATTTTGAACCAGCTTGGCGGGACGGTGGGTGGTCCCATCCGCAAGAACAAGTTGTTTTTCTTCGGCTCGTACGAAGGCACGCTGGATCGCCAGTCCAGCTTCCGGTTGGGGGATGTTCCGACAGTGAAGATGAGGACGGGGGACTTTTCCGAGTCCAGCCTGCCGGTGTTCGACCCGTTGACCGGCAACGTGAACGGATCGGGGCGGCAGCAGTTTCCCGCCAATGTAGTCCCGGCGAGCCGCATCAGTCCGATCATTAAGAAGATCGTGGATCTGACGCCGATGCCGAATCTGGGGGAGCCGGGTGTGCTGGGCAACAACCTGTTCGCCAACGGCTCGTTCATTTATGACCGGCACACGATCGATTCGAAATTCAACGCGCAGGCCACCGACAAGTTGAATCTGAGCGCCCGAATCAGCTATCTGGACTGGCATTTTGAGAACCCACCGCTATTCGGAGAACTCGGTGGTCCGGGCATTGAAAGCCGAGGGTCTTACGATGGGAAGGGCATCGGGGACACGCTGAGCATGACCTATTCGGCAGTGTACACGGTCACGCCCACGGTTGTGGTTGATGGCTACGCCGGCTATACGCTTATCGATAACGGCGTCGAAAACATCCGCCTGGATGAGAACCTGGGGCGGGATTTCCTGGGCATTCCCGGGACGAACGGGCCGACTCGGGCGTATGGGGGCTGGCCCGGTTTTGAGGTACAGGGATTTGATACTTATGGGCGGGCAAATAGCAACGCGCCGTGGAAGTTAGGTCTTCCGCAGGCGCAATACGTGGCCAGTCTTGCGTGGGTAAAGGGAAGTCACAACATTCGGTTCGGATGGGACGCGCTGTGGATCGGCATGGACGGCAACGAACCCTGGGGCCATCCCGGTTGGTTTACGTTCAACCGCGGCACGACGGGCATGCCCGGAGTGGCAAACAATGACTTCAATTCGTACGCAGCGTTCATGCTGGGGCTGCCGTACAGCACGCAGAAGAGGGTACGTGCCAAGACGGGCACAGTTCGGACTTGGGCCCACAGTCTCTACGTTCGAGACAAGTGGCAGGCCGGTCCGAAACTGACGGTTTCCTTGGGCCTGCGGTGGGACTACTTTGCGGTTCCGACGCGGACCGACGGCGCAGGTCTGGAGATTTACGACTTCGACAACAACAAGTTAAAACTCTGCGGTGTGGGGAACCTCCCGCAGAACTGCGGGTTTTCGATGGGGAAGAGGTACTTCGCGCCGCGTGTCGGCTTAGCCTACCGTCCGACGGAGAGTTTCGTGATACGGGCCGGATACGGGATCACCTGGGATCCGGTGAACATTGCGCGGAATCCGCTGCAGACGTACCCGATCCTGAGCACGGCAACATTTCTGGCGGCAAACAGCTATCAGTATGTGAGCAGGATTGAGGAGGGGATTCCGGCGGTGGCGGCACCCGATCTAGGTGATGGCACAATCACCGTACCCGGGACCGTCTCGATGGAGTTGGCGGATCCGAACTTCCGGCGGAGCTACATCCAGTCCTGGAACCTGATGCTGGAGAAGGAGCTCGCGCGAGGCTGGATAGGCGAAGCGGGCTACGTCGGCAACCGGCAGATCCGGCTGCAAAACCGTTGGAACACCAATTACGGCTACATCGGGGGCGGAACGGCGAGCATGGTGCTGAACCGGAAGTTTGGCCGCACAGCGACGACGAACTTCTTCTCCGACGCGGGCGGGTTCCGCAGTTACTACGATTCTCTACAGGCAACGCTGAAGAGGCGCTTCTCGGGCGGGTACATGCTGAACTTCTCTTATACGTGGTCGAAAGCGCTGGGTCCGAGAGGGAACACGAACGGCGTGGACGGTTACACGAACTCGACGCCAGAGTACTGGCCGATCATCCAGAAGGTCGTGCGCGGATACGACCGCACGCACAATTTCAACGCGTCGTTCGCAGCGGAGTTGCCGTTTGGCAAGGGTAAGAAGTGGGCAACCAGCGGTGCCGGCGCGGCCATTTTGGGGGGATGGCAGGTGAACGGCTTGCTAACGGCGTATACAGGGCCTCCCTTCAGCGTGACGGCGTCCGGGGCGTCGTTGAATGCTCCGGGCAACAGCCAGATCGCGGATCAGATCAAGCCGAAGGTGGAGATTTACGGATCGCGGGACCTGTGGTTTGACACGTCGGCATACAAGCCGGTGACTGAGCCGCGGTTCGGGAACTCGGGCTGGGAGCAGCTTCGCGGACCAGGATTGTGGAACTTCGATATGAGCATTTACCGGACATTTCAGATCACTGAGCGAATGGGACTGCAATTCCGGGCCGAAGCCTTTAATGTTTCGAACACGCCGCATTTCGGAAATCCGCGATCCGACATCAGCTCATCGCAGCCGGGTTTGATTACTGGCGTCCAGAACACAGGCCGCGAGGGAATTGACGAACGGATGTTCCGCTTTGGTTTGCGGTTGAGCTTCTGAGAGATTCTGCTCTTGCTTGGGAGTCGGGGCCGCCGCCGGTGTGACGGCAGCCCCGACGATGCCTGAAGAGTTCCCCCCGGTGACGCGGTCGGTCGGGAGAGAATCAGGATGCCGCATATGCGAGGGGCGGGGAGGGCGACAGCGGCCTGCTAAGGGTCGTGTCCGCGCTTATTCGGCACAGAGGTGAGTAACGGTGAAGAGGGTAACCGAATTTGTTGTCATCGCGCTTTTCGCGGTGGGCCTCGGAAGTTCGGCGCAGACGTCGTCGGTGCTGGAGGTGGATTTCAGGAAACTGGTTTCTCGCGCCGATCTGCACTTTGAGCGGCCGGTTCCGCGGAAGGAATCGGGCCTCCCGGTGGGGAACGGGCGGATGGGGAGTCTTGTATGGACGACGCCGTCTGCGATGCACCTGCAAATCAATCGGGTCGATGTATACGCCAACAACCGCAATACCAATAGCTTCCGCCAGCGGGATGCGGACTACGGGTTTGGCACTGGTTTCATCGACATCGAGTTTGTCGACTACGGCCCCGAGGTCTTCCCCGGCGAGCGGACGGTCCAGCATCTCTCGGTCTACGATGCGTTGGTGTCGCTGGAAGGGAGAGGGGTGAACGCGCGGGTGCTGGCGTGGCGCCGGAGGGATGTCATGGCCATCGAGGTCACCGACGAGCGAGAGCCTGCCGAGTCGGTCAACGTGCGGCTGCGGATGCTCCGTCCGCCGGAGGTGCGGACGAGAAGTCATGTGGCGTCTTCGGAGTTGCAAGAAAGAGACGGCCGTATTGTTCTGATCCAGGCGTTCACCGAGGACGACTATTACTGCGGCTCCGCGTTGGCGGTTTCGGTCACGGGGCGCAGATCCACGGCGCGGCGGACCAGCGATCAGGAGCTTCGCTTGTCCGCGGCTCCCGGCAAAGGCACGTTCACCATCCTGATGGCCACCGCGGCCAGCTTCAACAAGAGCGACGACCTAGCAGGTCTTGCGCTCGGCCATCTTGCGGCCGCCGAGGCCACAGGGTTCGACGGGATGTTCGCCGAGAACAGGGACTGGTGGCACGATTATTGGTCGAAGGCGTTTGTACACCTGCACAGCGCCGACGGGGTCGCCGACTACGTCGAAGAGAACTACACGTATTTCTTGTACGTGATGGGCTCCAGCTCTTACGGCAAGTTTCCGCCGCGTTTTGGCGGAATGCTGTGGAACACGGGCGGGGACTACCGGCGGTGGGGCGTTCAGCACTGGTGGCATAACACGAGTTGCTACTACCGCATCGTTCCAGGCACGAATCGGTTCGAGCTGATGGATCCGGTGATCTCGATGTATTCCGGGATGTACGATTCCTGCGCTAGCGCGGCCCGGCAGCTTTGGGGGAGCAAGGGCATCTGGATTCCCGAGACCGTCTGGTTTGACGGCGTCGAAACATTGCCGGAGGAGATCGGGGCCGAGTTTCAAGACCTCTATCTTTTCCGCAAGCCGTGGGAACTGCGGTCGCGAGCATTCGAGCTGTTCGCCGCACGGAAACATCCGCACTCCAGTTTATGGAACTGGAAGGCACCAGGCCGGTGGATTGACGGCGAGTTTATTTATCGGCCGAAGTACGACGGGCCGCTGGGCGAAGTGATCCACATCTTCTCAACTGGGGCCAAGATTGCTTACCAGTACTGGCTGCGGTACGAATACACATTAGACAAAAGCTTCTTGCGGGACCGTGCTTATCCGATGCTCAAAGGAGTAGCTGAATTTTACCGCAACTATCCCAACGTGAGGAAGGGCACGGACGGCAGATACCACATCCACAACGTTAATGACCACGAGCCGATCAAAGGAGCCCAGGACACCCTGGAGGAGGTGGCGGCGATGCACGGGATTCTTCCGGTGGCGATCCGAGCGTCGGAAATTCTCGGTGTCGACGCGGACATGCGCAAGGCGTGGCAGGAATTTCTCGACAATTTGGCGCCGATTCCTACAAACGACGACCCGGATTCGCTGAACCCGCGGAAGCCGGGACAACCGCGCATCTGGACGAACGGCCGGTTTCCGTACATGGTTGGCAACGTGACACGCATCAATGACCACAATCTCATCCCTATCGTCTACTATGACCTGTGCACGTTGGAGAACCCCAGCGAAGAAGTCCGAAGGACCGCTGAAGCAACGTTCGATGCGGCCCATCCGGGCGGGATCCAGCCGGAGACGCCAGTGAACGTACTCCACCGCACGGCGATTGCGGCGGCGCTGCTGGGTCGGGCGGATGCGGTGAAATACATGATACCGAACCAGATACGAGTTCTGGCCCCGGAACGTGATTTTGTCGAGTTCGCGAAGACGAGGGTCGGCGTGATGCCCAACCGGATGACGCTGCGGGAGGGGGTGCAAGCGATCGGTGTGCAACGGCTTGGCCGGGCGGGTGAGGCGATGCAGCATGCTTTGCTTCAGAGCGTGCCACCCGGCCCGGGGCGGGAGGCGGTAATCCGCGTGTTCCCGGCCTGGCCGCGCGAATGGGACGCGGCCTATACTCTGGCTGCACGCGGCGGATTCCTGGTAACGTCTTCCATGCGACATGGGAGGATCGAGTTTGTGGAGTTGCTGTCCGGCGCAGGGGGAGAATGCCGCCTGCGCAACCCGTGGCCGGGCTCCGAAGTAGTGTGCTACCGAAATGGGGCACAGGAGGGGAGCCGGAGCGGCGAGCTGCTCCGATTCAGGACAGCGGTCGGGGATCGCGTGGTGGTGGCTCCGGTGGGTTCTAGTCTGGAGCAGTTGAAGAGGCGAATATTGGAATAGCGTGAGGGGAACGCGGAGCGGATCACGCGGCAGGGGGAGTTGAGGTGAGGGGTGGGGGGCGGTCACAGGGTTTGAGAAATCCGCGCGCGGCTGCTAGCAGTTTGATTTAAAAGGACTTGTCTGTGCGGCGCGAAGACTTGGGTGGTTGGGGAACACGGGGGGCCAGCTAAACTGGAACCGAGGGGCAACACGCCCGGCAGCCCGGTCCGGCGGCGGACCGGGTTTTTGTTTGTCCATCGGAGGCTTCCAGGTGAGGTACCAAGAGCTTGTGACCAAGATCGTGGTGATCGGTGTGGCGATGGCGGCGGGGGCGGCCGCGGCGCCGCCAGTGACGACGATCGATGACACGCTTTATAAAGCTGACGGCACGCCGTTTCAGGGGGTGCTGATGATCAACTGGCGGAGTTTTGAAGGACCGGGGGCGTCGAACATTCCGACCAACAGCCTGACGGTGCAGGTGAAGAACGGCCGGTTGTACGTGAAGCTGGTTCCGACGACGACTTCGACGGTGGCGGCGTACTATTCGGTGCGGTACGTAAGCAGCGGGAGCGTGCAGTTCACCGAGTTGTGGAGCGTGCCGCCGAGCGAGACGGCGCTGCGGGTGCGGGACGTGCGCGTGGCCTGGCCGCCGGTTCCGTCCTCGATCATTGATGCGCTGACGAATCCGACGATTGACGATATCGAGGGTCTGGCGGATGAGCTGGATCAGCGCCCGACGAAGGGGGTGACGTTCACGCCGTCGCGGGCGGCGGTGATCGGGCCGACGGGGGAGATCGAGGCGGCATCTGGGGAACTGACGGACTGCGTGCGCGTGGACGGGACGTCGGGGCCTTGCGGGAGCGGTCTGGGGGCCGGTTTTGTTGACGGGGAAACGCCCGACGGGGTAGTGGACGGCGTCAACGGGACGTTTACCGTGTCGGGGACACCCGAGCCGGCTTCGAGTCTGCTGCTGTACCGCAACGGCGTGCTGCAAAAGCAAGGGGTGGACTTCCACGTGACGGGCAATGCCATTGTGTTCACCGCGGCGGCCATTCCGCAGCCGGGGGACCTGCTGACGGCGTCCTACCGGGTGGATATGAGCTTGACGAGCACGCTGGGGCTGGTAGATGGGGAAACGCCGAGCGGGGCGGTGGATGGATTCAACACGGTGTTTCAGCTTGCCGGAACGCCGAACCCAGCGGGGAGCCTGCTGCTGTACCGCAACGGGATTCTCCAGAAGCGGGACGTGGACTACACGCTGAGCGGGAGCACGATTTCTTTTTTGCCGGTGTCGGTGCCGCAGGAAGGAGACATTCTGCAAGCCTCCTACCGGGTGGGCGGACAGTAGAGAAGCGGAGCGGAGCCAGCGATTTTGCGGGCAGTTTCAGGGGATTTGCCTGATTGCCGGGGTCCGTTGGGGGTGGCAGGATAGAGGGGACGAGAGGAATCTGCGAGGAGCTCGAGAGACAATGTTGCCCAGATTACTGTTAGTGGTTGCGGGGCTGGTTGGGGACCGCCGTGGGCAGGACCTGGTAGAGTACGCTCTGGCGGCGGCATTTGTGGCGGTGGCCGCCTCGGCAGCATTTCCGCCTTCGATCGCGCCGGCGATCAGCACGGTGTTTTCCAAGGTCGGCGAGGTATTCGCGGCGATTCCGTGAATCGAGGCCGGCTCTGCGGGGCACAGCAGCCGCGGGATGCGGCATCGAGTCAGGCGCGGAGGCTGGCCTGAGGAATCTTCCGGAGGAGCTCTTCGAGCTCGTGGCGGCTTTCTGAGCCGATGGTGAAGCAATCGACGCAATCCTGCGCCAAGGCGAACTGAAGGCACTCATCGACGCGGTTGCGCAAGCGGCCGGCCCCAAAGATTTTCATTCCGATAATGCCCTTGCCCGCCTGCTTCATTTGCTTCAACACGGAGATGACGGTGGGCGGATCAGCATCCATGGCGATGGCGGCGGGGTTGATGCGCGCCAAGTCGACCTCGACCCAAGGGTGTTCGGCGGCAGTTTTCAGCGCGGCGAGGGTGTGGCAGGAAACGCCGTGGGTGCGGACGATTCCCTTCTGTTTGGCTTCGGAGATGACGGCCATAGCGCCTTTTTTGCGTTCGGGCCAATCGGCGTCCATCATGCAGTGGAGCAGTAAGATGTCGATGTAGTCGGTGCCGAGTTCGCGGCGAAAGCGGTCGAGGTCTGCGCGCATTTCCTTTTCGGTGGAAGCGTGGGTTTTGCTGAGGATGGCGAGCTTTTCGCGGGGCAGGCCTTTCATGGCGAGCTTCAGGTGGGGGTGGGTGCCATATTGATCGGCGGAATCCCAGAAGGTGACGCCCTGGTCGAAGGCCGCGCGGAGGAGGTCGGCGAAGCCTTGGGTGCCGAGTTTACGGGTCTGGTTGGAGCTGCCGCCGCCGCCATTAGTGCCGGAGCCCATGGCGAGGCGGCTGACTTCGACGCCCGCGGGGCCGAGCTTGATTCTGTCCGTGGCGTATTTTTTGGGGGTGGAGGCGAACAGCCGGCCGGGAACGGCGTGCAGGCCGATGGTGCCGGCCGACAGGGATGCGTGGCGCAGGAAGTTTCGACGGTTCATCGGATCTCCCAGGAATCAGGATATAGCTTGAGGGTAACACAGAAGCGGGTTCGGCGGAAGCGGCCGGCACTCGACGTTCGGGAATGAGCTTCAGCTTGTTCTTGTGCAGAGGGATGCTGAAAGCAGATTGGCCGGAGATGAGGATCGTTGGGCGGTGAAAAAGGGTGGGTCGAGCGGGATCGAAAGCCGGCGAGTGGCCTGGGGGCAGGGGAAGGCGAAACGATGCGGGGGGAGGCGCTGGGAGGGCGCCGGGACAGCTTGTAATAAGATAGTGGGAACCATGCGTCGGGTGGGCGGTGTATTGTTGATGACGGCGATGGTGATGGTGGTTTGCTCGGCGGGGGCGGCGAAAGGCCGCCGGCAAGCGCGCTCGATGGTGATCACCACGCGGGGCATCGTGGCGACGAGCCAGACGCTGGCGTCGCAGGCGGGGGCGCAGGTTCTGGCGCGGGGAGGCTCGGCGGCGGACGCGGCTATTGCGGCCAACGCCGCACTGACGGTAGTGGAGCCGATGATGAACGGAATGGGGGGAGATTTGTTCGCGATCCACCGTGCGGCTGGGACAGGCGAGATCACCGGCCTGAATGCCAGCGGGTGGGCGCCGAAGCGGCTGAGCGTGGAGTGGCTGCGGGAGCAAGGCCATCGCTCGATGCCACAGCAAGGGATTCTGTCGGCGACGGTCCCGGGGTGCGTGAAGGGGTGGGAGGAGCTGCACCGGCGCTTCGGGCGGCTGCCGTGGCGGGAGCTGTTCCGGCCGGCCATTTATTATGCCGAGAACGGGTTTCCGGTGACGGAGTGGATTCACGGGTACTGGAAGGAATCGACGGGCAAGTTGTCCGCGGACGCGGCGTCGCGGCGGTTGTTTCTTCCGGGCGGCGAGCCGCCGGCTGTCGGCCAAGTGTTTCGCAACGCGGAGCTGGCAAAGGCGTTGCGCCTGGTGGCCGAACAGGGGGCGGAGGCGTTCTATGAAGGGCCGATTGCGGAGGCGATACTGGCGACATCAAAGCGGCTGGGCGGAGCGTTTGATGCGGCGGACCTGAGCGAATTCGAGGCGGAGTGGGTGGCTCCGATTTCGACGCGTTACCGCGGGTGGACGGTGTACGAACTGCCGCCGAACGGGCAGGGGATCGCGGCGCTGGAGATGCTGAACATCCTCGAGCGGTTTCCGGTCGGCGCGTGGGGGTTCGAGAGTCCGGAGGCGTTCCATCACAAGATCGAAGCGCAGAAGCTGGCTTACCAGGACTTGCACCGGTATCTGGGGGACCCGCGGTTTGCGGAGGTGCCGGTGGGGGGGCTGCTGTCGAAGGAGTATGCAGCTCGGAGGGCGGCACTGATCGACGCCAAGCAGGCGCGGTGTGAGGTCGCGCCGGGCAACCCTCTGCCGAGCTCGGGGGACACGATCTATCTGAGCGTGGTGGACCGGGACGGCAACATCGTGTCACTGATCCAGAGCATCTACCTGAGCTTTGGCTCGGGCGTGGTGGTGGATGGGTACGGGTTCCACTTGCACAACCGGGCGGGGCTGTTCGTGCTGGAGGAGAACCATCCGAACGTGCTGGCGCCGCGCAAGCGGCCGTTCCACACGATCATTCCGGGTTTGATGGAAAAAGGGAACGTGCACATCGGCTTCGGGATCATGGGCGGTCTGAACCAGGCGCAGGCGCACGCGCAGTTTGTGTCGAACATCGCCGACCACGGGATGAACATCCAGGCGGCGCTGGAGGCGCCGCGTTTCACCAAGCTCAACTTCGGCGGCTGCGACGTCATGATCGAGGACCGGGTACCGGAGGCGACGCGGAAGGCGCTGAGCGAGCGGGGACACCGGCTGGAGGAGCTGGGGGCGTTTGCCTCGGCGACGGGGGGTGGGCAGGCGGTGGCCTACGACTCGGCGACTGGGGTCAAATACGGGGCGTCATCGCCGCGCAAGGACGGAGCGGCGGCGCCGGAGCCGGATCCGTACTTTAGCGGAGAAGATTGGTGAGGGGGAAGTACTGGAAGGAGATTGAGGCGTTACCGGATGCGCTGAGCGGGCTGGGGGTCAGGCGCCGGGGAATTTCCGCGCGAATCGCAGGGCCGCTTCAAAGTGGGGGTCGCGACCTTCGATGGAAAGCTCTTCGCTGAGCAATTCCCATTCTTTGGGAATGGGGAAGATGAGGGTCTGCGTGCGGCCATTGAGGCGCAATTCAACGGTCTCGCCTTCGATCTGAGTTAGGGAGAAATCAAGCGAAGGACCTTGCAACCGGACCGAGCGGACCTCGCCGCCGGGCTGGCAGGGTTTGGGGCGGCGGGCAGGCGTCAGACGATAGTTGGGTTCAGGGCCGAGGACGCTGCGGAGCCAGCCGTACAGATAGAGGGCTCGAACCGGGGCGTTGGGGCCGTAGTGGCCGATGGTGACGCGCCGGAGGCGGGTGAGGGCAGAGCGCTGGGCGTGGGACTCGAAGACGTTGGCGATGGTCTGGCGCCAGCGAGTGAGACGGGTCCAGGAGAGGTCGGCAACGATCGGGCCGAGTGCGGAAATTTTGGCGAAGCGAGCGAGCAGGGGGGCCGGGTTGGGGCAGCCGGCGGAGTTGACGATGACTTTGGCGGCGAGGGGGAGGAGCCGGTTGAGCGCGCGCAGAGTCAGGGCGTCCCAGTCGCGGCACCAGAGAATGAGGGGCAGGTCCGGGGCGGCAAGGCCGCGAAGAACGGGGACGAGGTCGCTGAGGGCGGCCTGGGTGGAATCGATGTCGATTCTTTCGCAGCAGATCTGCTGACGGCCGGGGGAGGGCATCCAGCATTCGGCGGTGACGGCGGCGTGCAAGCGGCGCCGGCGGCCGGAGCTGATGCGCAGAGCGATGGCGCGGGGGGGATGCTGTTTGATGAGGGGGGCGAGGGTTTGGTTGACGGGCGGGTGGGGGCTTTTGTCGCGGGTGATTACGACCAGCGTCATGGCGCAGGCGCGAAGGACGCCCAGGGAGCTCTGGCCCGGCTCGCCGCGGCCGAGCTCGACCCAGAGCGTGTCGAGATCGCGCAGGATGCGGTCGGGGTGGATGGCGGAGCGGGTCAAGGCATCCTCCAGACGTGCCCATGGCGGGCGAGCATCGCATTGGCCTGTTCGGGGCCCCAGGCGCCGGCGGGATAGTTGGGGAAATCGAACCGGCAACGGGACCAGTAGTCGAGGATGGGTTGGACGACGGCCCAGCTTGCATCCACCATGTCCTGGCGGGTGTAAAGGGTAGGGTCGCCGGTGATGGCATCCAGTAGAAGCGTTTCGTAGGCGGAGGGGCTGCGGGCGCCGAAGCTGGCGCCGTAGTTAAAGTCCATGGAGACGGGCCGGAGCTTCATCCCGCTGCCGGGTAGTTTGGAAAGGAAGCGCAGGGAGATGCCCTCTTCGGGCTGGATGCGCAGGACGAGGAGATTGGGCTGATTGGCGGACGGGCCGGCGGCGGGATCGGGAGAAAACACGGCGTGGGGGGCGGGATGGAACTGGATGGCGATGTCGGTGACGCGTTTGGGCAAACGTTTGCCGGTGCGGAGGTAGAAGGGGACGCCGGCCCACCGCCAGTTGTCGATGAAGAGGGTGACGGCGGCGTAGGTCTCGGTTTGCGATTCGGGATCGACGCCGGGCTCCTGGCGAAATCCGGGCAGATCCTGGCCGCCGAGGCGGGCGGGGCCGTACTGGCCGGCGACGGCGTGGGTGGGGACTTCCTCTTCGCTGAGGATGCGGATGGAGCGAAGCAGCTTGGCGCGCTCGTCGCGTACGGGCCCGGGCTCGAAGGCGGGGGGTGGCTCCATGGCGACGGTGGCCATAACCTGGAGCAGGTGGTTCTGGATCATGTCGCGGAGGGCGCCGGCCTCCTGGTAGTAGGCGCCGCGGCCTTCGACGCCGATGGATTCGGCCGCGGTGATTTGGACATGGCTGACGTAGCGGCGGTTCCAAAGGGGTTCGAAGATGCCGTTGCCGAAGCGGAAGGCGAGGATGTTCTGGACGGTTTCCTTGCCGAGGTAGTGGTCGATGCGGAATACCTCTTCTTCGGGGAAGGCCTGGTGGAGTTGGCCGGTGAGCCGGCGGGCGCTGGCGGCATCGCGGCCGAACGGCTTTTCGATGACGATGCGGCGCCAGCCGGGACCGGTGTTGAGGCGGGTGGCCGCCAGCCGCTCGATGATCGTGCCGTAGAAACTCGGCTGGGTGGCGAGGTAAAAGAGCACGTTGGCGCCGGAGCCCCTGGCTGCGGAGACGGCTTCGAGCTTGTGTTGAAGGCGGTCGTAGAGGGCGGGGTCGCGCAGGTCACCGGGAAGGTAAAACAGACTTTGGGAAAAGTCGCGCCAGAGGGCCTCGTCGAGGGGGGCGGCGTCGAGGAAACGGGTGACGGCCTCCCGCATCTGGTGGCGGAAATGCTCGTCATCCATCGGGGTGCGGGAGTTGCCGATGAGGGCGAATCCCTGGGGCAGGCGGCGCCCGAACGCCAGGCGGTAGAGGGCGGGCAGGAGCTTGCGGCGGGCGAGGTCGCCGTTAGCGCCGAAGAGAATGAGGACGCAGGGCTGGGCGGGGCGCTGGAAGCGCAAGGGATCAGCGAAGGGGTTCGGCGGGCCCATGTGGTCCACCTTAGCATGGCGGTTGCGCGGCCGGAGCAAACCTCGCTAAGATTGGAATACCTACCGATTTCGTACCGCTCAGCCGAGGCAGGTATCAGGTACCAAAAGCGGATTCGAGAAAGCCAATCACGGCACTCCTAAACTGGTATGGCAAAGCAGTCCAACAAGAAGAAAGTCGTGGCGGTGGTGGACGACCTGATGTTCCGGGTCAAGATCAACGACGCCGCCAAGCGCGTGGGACTTCCGGTGGAGTTTGTCAAATCCGAACAAGACGTTCTGGAGAAAGCTAAAGACAGGCCGTCGGTCATCATCCTGGATCTGAATTTCCAGGCGGTGGAGCCGTTGAAGCTGATCAGCAGGCTCCGGGAAGATTCTCACTATCGGGGCATCAGCCTAATCGGGTACTTGTCGCATGTGCAAGGGGAGCTGAAGCGGCAGGCGCAGGATGCGGGCTGTAACATCGTGATGACGCGGTCGGCATTTTCGCAGAACTTGCCGCAAATTCTGAAGCGGCACGCCGAGATCTACTGAGGGGCGGCCGGCGGGGCGCAGAAGCTGCCAGGCAGGACGGGAGGTTCGGTGCACTGACTACGTCGGGGGAATCGTGTGTGCGCGGCCGGTAAAGAGGCCGCCGGTGTAAGTCGCCTGGTAATTTCAGACCAAATCTGAGGAAAAGTGCTGCAAGGGCGCGAGCGCTGCCTCAGTCAAGGGTGGCGTCCGGGGACGATGCGCGGGGGAGAGCCGGAGGGGCTGGTCAGAGGTTTGCTTCGGGACGGCGGGTGAAGGCGGCCAGGTCTTCGAGTTTGCGCAGGGCGGCGCCGGAGTCAATTGAGTCGGCGGCGAGGCGCATGGCCTCGCGGAAGCCAGCGGCTTTGCCGGCCGTGACGAGAGCGGCGGCGGCGTTGACGAGGACGATGTCGCGCTGGGGGCCGCCGGCTCCGCCGAGGATGGCGCGGATGATCTCGGCATTGCGGGCGCTGTCGCCGCCCCGCAGTGCATCCAGGGAAGCAGGAGGGACTCCGAAGTCATCGGGCGTGAGGGTGTGGCGGGTGATGGCGCCGGAGCGGACCTCGAAGGCGAGGGTTGGTCCGGTGGTGGTGATCTCATCCAGGCCGTCGCTGCCATGGACGACGAGGGCTCTAGCGAGCGCGAGCGAGGCGGAGACCTGGGCCATAAGTTCCGCCGCCGCCGGGGACGGAGCGCCGATGAGCTGGCGGGTGGCGCCGGCGGGGTTGGTGAGGGGACCGAGAAGATTGAAGGCGGTGCGCATCTTCAGCTCGCGGCGGGCGGGCTGGGCGTGTTTCATGGCGGGGTGGAGGGCCGGGGCGAACAGGAAGCCGACGCCGACCTCGCGGATCGCCTGTGCCATCCGATCGGGGTCTTCCAGCAGCTTGACGCTGAGAGCTTCCAGGACGTCGGCGCTGCCGCAGCGGCTGGAGATGGAGCGGTTGCCGTGCTTGGCGACGCGGACGCCGGCGCCGGCTAGGACAAACGCGGCGGCGGTGGAGATGTTGAAGGTGCCGTGGCCGTCGCCGCCGGTGCCGACGATATCAAACAGCGGCTCGCCGGCGAGGCCGGGATCGACCGGAATGGCGTGAGCGCGCATGGCGCGCGCAAACCCGAGCAGTTCGGCGGCGGTTTCTCCCTTCATGCGCAAGGCGACCAGGAAGGCGGCGATTTGCGGGGTGGTGGCCTGGCCGGAGAGGATGGTGTTCATGGCGGTCTCGGCATCGGCGTCGGTGAGGTTTTCGCGATCCGTGACGCGATGCAGGAAGGGCAGCAGCGACATGTTGTATATTGGAGGGCTTTGCGTTTCATAGCAATCCTAACACAGGCACAAATCCATGAAAATTCATGAGTACCAGGCCAAAGGCATCCTGGCGAGATACGGCGTGCCGGTGCCGCGGGGCGAGGCGGTTCTGACGGCCGACGACGCCGAGGCGGCGGCGCGGCAAATCGGCGGCAGCGTCGTGGTGAAGGCGCAGATTCATGCCGGTGGGCGGGGCAAGGGCGGCGGGGTCAAGGTGGCCAAGGATGCGGCCGAGGCGCGAGAGATCGCCAGCAGAATGCTAGGGATGAGGCTGGTGACACACCAAACGGGCGCGGAGGGGCGGTTGGTGCAGCGGGTGCTGGTGGAAGAGACGCTGCCGATCGAGCGGGAGCTGTACTTAGGGATCACCCTCGACCGGGCGGTGGGGAGGAACGTATTCATGGCCTCGGCGGCGGGCGGGGTGGAGATCGAAGAGGTGGCGCGGCGGACGCCGGAGCTGCTGTTGAAGGAAGTGATCGAGCCGGGTCTCGGGCTGAGGCCGTTCCAGGCGCGGAAACTGGCTTTCGGGATGGGGCTCACCGGGGAGGCAGTACGCGGGGCGATCCAGGCGATGACGGCGCTGGCCAGGGCCTACGAAGCGGTGGAGGCGTCGCTGGCGGAGATCAACCCGTTCGTTGTGACGCAGGACGGCAAGGTGTATGCGCTGGACGCCAAGATCAACCTTGACGACAATGCGCTGTTCCGCCACAAGGACCTGGTCGAGCTGCGGGATTTGAACGAAGAGGATCCGCTGGAGGTGGAGGCGTCGCGATTCAGCCTGAATTACATCAAGCTGGACGGCAACGTGGGCTGTATGGTGAACGGGGCGGGGCTGGCGATGGCGACGATGGACATCATCAAGTACGCGGGCGGAAACCCGGCGAACTTCCTCGACGTGGGCGGCGGCGCCAGCGCGGAACAGATCCAGAATGCGTTTCGGATCCTGATCTCGGACGCGAACGTCAAGGCGGTGCTGATCAACATCTTCGGCGGGATTCTCCGCTGTGACGTGCTGGCGACCGGTGTGGTGGCGGCGGCGCGGGAGCTTGACATCAAGATCCCCATCGTGGTGCGGATGGAGGGCACGAACGTCGAGCAGGGGCGCCAGATCCTGCGGGAGTCGGGACTGAATTTCACCGTCGCCGAGGACATGAAGGACGCGGCGGAGAAGGTGGTGAGGCTGGCGCAATGAGCATACTGGTTGACGAGAGCACGCGGCTGCTGGTGCAGGGATTCACGGGCCGGGAGGCGACGTTCCACTCCGAGCAGATGCTGGCGTACGGGACGAATATCGTCGGTGGGGTGGTGCCGGGCAAGGGCGGCCAGAGACACCTGGACCGTCCGGTTTTCGACACCGTGGCGGAGGCGGTGCGGGAGACCGGGGCCAATGCCTCGGTGATCTTTGTGCCGCGGGCGTTCGCGGCCGACGCGATCATGGAGGCGGCTGACGCCGGCCTTGGGGTTGTAGTCTGCATCACCGAGGGGATTCCGACGGCCGACATGATCCAGGCCTGGGCGTATCTGGCCGGGCGGGCGACGCGGCTGATCGGACCGAACTGTCCGGGGATCATCTCGCCGGGCAAGTGCAAAGTGGGCATCATGCCGGGCCACGTGCACACGGCGGGGCACGTGGGCGTGGTGTCGCGTTCGGGCACGCTCACCTATGAGGCGGTGGGACAGTTGACGAGGCTCGGCATCGGGCAATCCACCTGCATCGGCATCGGCGGCGATCCGATTATCGGGACCAGCTTTGTGGACGCGATCCGGCTGTTCAATGACGATCCGGACACGCATGCGATCGTGATGATCGGGGAGATCGGCGGCGCCGCTGAGGAGAGCGCAGCGGCCTATATCCGTGACAATGTGAAGAAGCCTGTGATCGGCTTTGTGGCGGGGCAGACGGCGCCGCCGGGCCGGCGGATGGGGCACGCGGGCGCGATCATCTCGGGCGGCTCGGGGAAGGCGGCGGACAAGATTGCGGCGATGCAAGCGGCCGGGATCACGGTTTGCGAGACGCCGGCCGAGATTGGAGAGAAAGTCAAGAGCAGGCTATGAGCCAACTGGAACGAACACTGGCCATCATTAAGCCGGACGCGGTGGCGGCCGGGCACACGGGTGAGATTATCCGCATGATCGAGCGGTCGGGATTTCGGATTCTGGCGATGCGGATGCTGCGGATGAGCCGGCAGCAAGCCGAGGGCTTCTATGCGGTGCATCGGGGCAAGAGGTTTTATGAGGATCTGGTGCGGTTCATGACCGAGGGTCCGGTGGTGGTGCTGGCGCTGGAAGGCGAGGCAGCGATTCAGCGGTGGCGTGACATCATGGGGCCGACGGATCCGGCCAAGGCGCAGGACGGCACGATCCGCAAGCTGTACGGGACGAATATCGAGCGCAACGCCGTGCACGGCTCCGACGGGCCGGAGACGGCCGAGACGGAGCTGCGATTTTTCTTCAGCACGGCGGAGCTGCTGTGAGGGGCGCCCGCGAGGCAACACACCCCTCTATTGGAAATGCTCATCGAAGTGACGGGACTCTCTCGGCATCTGCCGCAGGAAGAGAGGGCTGCGGATGGACGCGGATGGTTAGGTGAGGTGGACCCCGTTGTTTGGACAACATTTCGCCGTTTCTTAGATGATGGTGCGGTGGGCTGTCCAGGAGGCGGCCCGGAGGCCGCCATCCACTCCGGGCTTGAGTCGGCGCTCGGGCCGCATCCCTGCGTTGCCCTATCCTCCTATCAAGCCCCTCCATTGTAGGGCAGTCGCGGATAACCGCAAACCAAGGACCATCCACTCTGGTAGAAAAAAGCGGTAAATCCTGGGGGGCAAGGCCCCCATCACAGCAAAGCCCTTTCCCTGCTTGGGCGAGGCCAGAACATATTGGCCGGCGTGCGGTAGCCCAGCGGCTGGTGCGCTAGTGATTGTAGAAGCGGAAGTAGCCATCCCGCGCCGCCAGTCACACCGCTCCGCTGTCGAAGTCGCCGGGGTAGATCAGCTCGTACTTCAGGCTGCGCCACCGGCGTTCGATAAAAACATTGTCCAGGGCGCGCCCGCGCCCATGCATGCTGATTCGGATGCCACGCTCTTTTATGGGCGCCAGGAAATCCGCCGCGGTGAACTGCGCTCCCTGATCGGAGTTCCCGATCTCGGGTTGGCCGAAACCGAATGCGGCCTCCAGCGCGGCCAAGCAGAGCCAGTCTCCAGCGTGTTGGAGAGTTCGCAACTCAGCACGAATCGGCTGAACCAGTCCATGATGGCGACCAGATAGAGGACCCCGCCCCTCGTCGGAACATAGGTAATATCAATGTTCCGGGCTTGGTTGGGCCGCTCGATCGCGATGCCCCGCAGCAGGTGGGGACAGACCTCGTGACCGGGCGCCGGACGGCTCGAATTAGGTTTCGGATAAAGCGCTTCGGTTTCCAGAATTCGCATCAGCCGCCGGATGCGCTTACGATTCACGCCGAGCGTAAAGGCCCTGCGGCCGCTGCCGAAGAAGGGGTGCTCCAGGTCGAGTTCGTCCAGGCGGCGCAGGAGTCGCAAGTTTGCCGCGCTCTAGCCGCGCCTGGTAATAGTAGGTCGAGCGCGGCAACCCGAGCAGTTCGCACTGCCGTTGGACGCTCAGATCGGGATGCTCTGGATCGATCCGTAGGCGACGTTGTTCACCTGAGGAGCCCAGCTCTTTTATGAGAAAGTCCAACTCCACTTTGAGTTGGCCGATCTGCTTGTACAGTTCGTCCTTCTCGGCCTCGACCTGCTGCCGCAACTGCTCGCCGCCGTTGGTGAAGACCTCAGGTAAGCCGGTCAGCGCCTGTTTCTTCCAGCCGCCCACCTGCGTGGGGTGAACGCCGAACATCGGCACGATCTGGGCGGTGGTCTTGTGCGCCTTAATGGCCTCGACTGCGACCTTGGCCTTCGGACTCGGTGGGTGAATCCTTCGGGTTGGTGAGATTACCTCTCCTTAATTTTCGATGCCGCCCACCATCTAAGAGAAGGCTTTTTCTGTCCACATTTCGGGGTCCGTCACAGTGAGCGGGTGTTTGATGGCGGCGCGGTGTACACGCTGCGCGTCGGGGTTCCTGAGACTGGGCAGGGGTGGCGGACGGCGACCGGCCTTCGACCGCGGGCGAGGCGGGGGAGAAGAAACTTCAGCTTGTGTTGCGGTAAGCAACCGACCGGGGCTGGGGGCGCGGCGAAGGAACGGGGGACCGTCTGGCGGACGGTCCCCTAGTCTCTTACCCGCAAGTGTGGCGGTCAGAAGGCGAGGCGCAAGCCGAGACGGAATTCCCGCGAGCGCCCCATCACGTCGGCGGTTTGGGTTGAGAAGATCCTGCCGAAGTTCGCGCTGTTGACACTGCTAGTCGGGGTTGTGAAATGAGGCGTGTTGGATAAGTTGAAGGACTCAGCGCGGAATTCCAGCTTGAGCTTCTCAGTGAGGCGGAACGTGCGGAACAAACTCAAATCCAGATTCACCACCCCAGGGCCGCGCATGGTGTTCCGGCCCACGTTACCGAACCGGACTTCGGTGACCGGCACAAAGGCGGTGGTGTCGAACCAAGTGCCGTCATCGCCGACCTTGCCGAGTTTGGCCACCTTGGGCTTGATTTGATCGGGCGTCTGCGCATTGCCGGGCATATTCAATGAGGCTCCGGAAGCGCTGAGTGTATAAGGCCTTCCCTGGTAGGCGCTGAAGATGCCGTTGATCTGCCAGCCGCCGAGCAGGGCGCCGGGGAGGCCGTGAGTCGCCCACTTCCCACCGTCGCCGAAGGGGAGCTCGTAGACATAGCCGAGCTGAAAGATGTGCGGGATGTCGTGGGACGCCGTCGAGCGATTCCGATGGAAGACGCTGGCGGCGTTCCAGGTGAAGCCGGTCCAGTCGCTGTAGGCGGCCATCTCGATGGCTTTCGAGTAGGTGTAGGCCCCCTTGAGGAACAGGCCGCGAGCGACGCGCCGATCCAGGGTGAGTTGCAAGGAGTGATAGATGCTGTGGGTGCGGCCGTCGAATTCCCTGGTGGGCACGGTGCGCCGGAATTTCGCGTAGAGGGGCCGGCCGGCGTGGCCGGAACCCGGTATTTGAGAGGCGTTGATATCGAGGAACGCGAAGCCGTTGACCAAGGCGGTGCCGACGTATCCGACCGAGGCGACAATCTGACCGGGGAGTTCGCGCTGGATGATGAAATTCCAGGACTGGATATAACCGCGCCGGAGCGTCTTGTTAGCCACCGGATAGCCCATGTCGTTGGTTGGGGGCAGGGGGATGCGTCCCGGGCTGATGTCCGGCCCCTCGATGGGGGGGATGCCAACCTCCGGGCCGAGCGGCTTGTTTGGGATGCCGGCGGCGATGTAGCCGAGGTCGGTGGTGACAGGCTGATACGGATTCACCCCGGAGAAGGTTGCGACGAGGGTGAACGGGTACCAACCGCGGAGCGCCTGGGCGCCCCACGGCTTCGGATCGTAGGTGATGCCGTAGCCGCTGCGGATCACTGTGGACTTAGTCAGCTTGTATGCGAATCCGATGCGAGGAGCGAAGAGCTTTTTGCTGTAACCGACTCCGACATCTCTGGGGATGCCGCCGCGGCCGCCGATGAGCACCTCGTTGGTGTTCGGGTCGTAAGAGACGATGCCCAGGCCGGCGGGCCGGGTGTGAGTGGGATAAAGCTCCCACCGCAATCCGAGGGTAAAGGTGAGCTTATCGGTGAGGCGCCAGCGGTCGCGGATGTAGAGGGCGTACTGGTTCTCCAGCGTCGCCATTTTCATGAACTGAGGGCTTTTGGCGGCCGAGGAGGGTACGCCCAAAAGGAAAGCCGCTGCAGCGTTCCAATCTCTTTCGAACGAGGGAGTCCGGCCTTGAAACCCGACGCTAGAGCGGATCGCCGACGTGTTGAGGGAGGTGATGGCGGAGGGGAATTGGAACCGCCCGCGGGGCCCGCCGCCCAGCTCCGGCTGCCAGTGATTCATCAGATGGTGGAGGTAATCCACGCCGAAGCGGATGTCATGGGTGTCTTTCATCCAGTTGGCGTTGCCGTTGAAGGTGTAAGATTGGTCGTTGCGGAACAAGGGGTTCCAGGTTTCGGTGTACCCGAGGCTGGTGTAGCCGGAAATGTCGAAGCGGGGAATGCCGCCCTCGCGCCAATCGGGACCGTTGGTGCCGGGGATTCCGAGAACTTCCAAGCCGAACTTGGTCTTCAGGTCGGGCTGCTGGACATTTTGGCCGAACCGGGTCCACCCGAGCGTGCCGTCGATGAGAAAGGTGGGAGAGACGGTGTAAGTGTGTCCGATTCCGGCGATCTGCACCAGGGTGTGGCCGCGGCCAAGGCCGCCGCTCGACAGAGGCGGGCCGCCGGCTTTGCCGAGGCCGGGGCCGGCCGTGACCAACGCGTTCATGACGCTGTACTTGAACCAGAGCTGGTGCTGGTCATTTCGGTTCCAGTTCACCTTGGCGTCGACGTTGTTGCGGTTCAGCGCCTGAGTGCCGATGTTGAAGAAGTTGTTGCGGTCACCCGGCTGGTTGGGCATAGGCACCAGGTCGAGGAGCTTCATCATCGGACCGTTTAGCCGGGACTTGGGGATGACATTGAGGCGGCCGTTGTCGGCGAAGGCGGCGCGGCCGGTGCCGTCAAGGTTGCCGGTGAAAGGATCGAAGATCATCCCGTGGCGCAGTTGGGTCAAGCCGCCCTCGGTGGTGGGCACCATGATGGGCTTGCCGGAGGCGTCGAGGATCGCGTCCCCCAGCATTCGGCTGAAGTCGCCCTGGCGGAAATCGGGCGGGAGGACGGACATCAGGCTGGAGAAGCCGATCCGCTCAAAGACGCCTTCCCAGCCGGCGAAAAAGAAGAGTTTGTTCTGCTTGATCGGGCCGCCGAGATTGGCGCCACCGATATTGCGGATCGTCTTGGGTTTCTTGGTGATGCCGGCGCGGTTCTCGTCCCAAAGGGGAGCGCGGAGGGCATTGTTCTGGTGGAAGGCCCAGAGAGCGCCATGGAATTCATTGGTGCCCGACTTGGTGATGACGGTCACGGCGGCGCCGCCCGTCATCCCCTGTTCGGCGTCAAAGCTGTTGGTTGAGATGTTAACTTCCTGAATGCTTTCCACTGGAGGAACATACACAACGTGGTGAGGCAGCGTAACGAGGATATTGGCGGCGCCGTCCAGGCGGGTGTTGTTGGCCCCGCGCTCCTGGCCGTTGATGTTGGTGGTCAAGGCGCGTCCGGGGGTATCGATGACGGCGTTCTGAAAGCGCGCCGGGGTTGCGCCCGGCACGAGGTTGACCAGCATCTGGTAGTTCCGGTAGGCGGTCAGCGGCAGGTTGACCAGCGCTCGCGGCTCCAAGTTCACATTGACATCGGCCTTAGTGGTCTGGAGGAGCGCTGCGCTGGCCTCGACGGTAACGGATTCGGTTATCTCTCCTAGCTCCAAGGTGAGATCCACGCGTGTGACCGTGTTGGTGAGCACGCCGACGCCCCTTCGCGTGAGGGGCTTGAAGCCGGCGGCGCTTACCGAAACGTCGTAGCTGCCCTGGAGCAGGTTGGGCGCAGAATAGTAGCCGGTTTCGTCGGTAACGACCTCCCGGGACAAGCCGGTAGCGGAATTGACGATTCTAACGGTAGCGCCGGGAATGGCGGCGCTGGTCGGGTCAGCGACAGTGCCGATGATCGAGCCATAGAGCACCTGAGCATTGACCGGGATGGCGCTGACCGCGGTCAAGGCAACGCTGAGAGCTGCGATGCCGAGTATTCGTGTGAGACTTTGGAAGGACATGTCTTCCCCCTTTTTCGGTTTCAGGTTACGAGCTTTCGGCATGGCTGTCAAGCAAAATTTCAGTCCCGATGGGTGAGCGCAGGTCGTGGCCCAGCGGCGCTGGGGCGCTCCGGGGTCCAGCAAAGGGATTAGGTCATGCGCAAAGACTTACGACGCCGCGGATAGACGGGTCTGCCCCTCGGTCCGGCGAAGCCGGGGGACGGTTCGGCGGACGGTCCCCCGGCGATTGGGCTACCAATATAGCTTCAGACCGACCTGCATGCGGCGGGGCTCATTGGCCTGGCTGGTGACGACGCCGAAGCCGCTGCTGTTGAGGTTGGTGCTGCCGGTGGAGAACCGGACGCGGTTGAAGAGGTTAAAGGCTTCCCAGCGGAAATCGAGACGGAAGCGTTCGGAGAGCGGGAAGCTCTTGGCCAGCGAGACGTTCTCGTTGAGCACGGGGAAGGTGCGGACCTTCGGGTTGTGGCGGGTGGCGTTGCCGAAGCCGATGGGCTGCGGCGGGAAGGCACTGATGTCGAGGAAACGGTCCCGCGCCGGGTCGAACGTATCGCCGTGGATCTGCCCGCGCCAACCTTCGTAGCTGGTGATGGTGGGACGGGTGTCGCGATTGAAGATGGGGAGCGGGTTATTGCGTGTGAGGCGGACGGGAAAGCCGCTCAGATAGGTGAGGATACCGCTGACACGCCAGCCGCCGAGCAGCGCGTTGAGGAGGGCGTGGGATGAAGCCAGGTATCGCTTGCCGCGGCCGACGGGGAGTTCATAGACGGTGCTCAGTTTCAGGGCGTGAGTTTGGTCGAACTCGCCGATGGACTTTTCGTTGCGGCGGTTGTAATGGTCCTGGGTGGTGCCGCCGCCCTCGCTAAAGCTGTCGGTGTCGGTGAGGAGCTTGGAGAGGACGTAGTTCCACTCGAAGGCGAGCCCGCTGGAGTAGCGGCGGGTAGCTTTGAGGATCAGCGAGTGGTAGCTGGAATGGCCGCTCTTGTCGCCACCTTGGTCGCCAGTATTGATGTGGAGGTACTGAGGGAAGGGCCGGAGCGCCTGGTTGACGGTCCGGGTCTTCTGCACTTCGGGGTCGAGGAAGTTCGGGTAAGGGATGGGGACGCCGGCAACCTGGGCGGTCTTGGAAGTGATGGAAGAACGCAACAGGTCTCTGGCAGCAGTTGGGCCGTAACGGCGCACGTACTCATCCCATATCGGGGTGGGGACCTGGTTCAAGACGACGAGGCTGCCTTGGAGGTGGGTCCCGATGTTGGCGCTATAGCCGAGCTCGAGGACGGTGTTCGGGGCGACCTCGCGTTGGATGGAGAAGGCCCAGTAGAGGTTTTCAGGGGCGCGGAGAGCGTCGCGCGGCTGCCAGTGGTCGACATTCTGGTTGTTGGCGAAAGCGGGGTCGAGTTTGGCGTTGGGGTCGACGCTGAGCGGGAGCGGGTATTCGGGCAGCCCCTCATCGAGACGGAAGGCCGGGGTAATGCCCTGGTCCTGAGAACTGAAGCGGTAGTAGCCGATGAATCCGGCATAATGGCCGCTGCCCTGCGTGACAGTGACGCGGCTGAAGGAGCGCCCGAAGGCCGTACGGAGGGTGGTTTTGTCGTTCAGGGCATAGGCGAGGCCGAGGCGAGGGCCGATGGCGCCCCACCAGCCGTCGACGAGACTGCGGCGGTTTTCGCGGCCGGGACCGAACCCGGCGAAGCGCAGAGCGCCGGGGTAGCCGTTGACGGCGGGGTTGGGGCGGTCCGGGGTGAAGTCGGAGTATTGGTCGTTGAGCGAGACCGGCGGTAGGGTGAACTCGTAGCGGAGGCCGAGATTGATGGTGAACTTGGGTGTGAGGCGCCAGTCGTCCTGGGCGTAGAAGCCGTAGTAAGGATAGAGCTGGAGGACGTCGCGGATGGTTTCGGTGCCGCCGCTGATGGCTTCGCCGAGCAGGAAGGACGCGAAGGAGCTACCACTTCGGAACGTGGTTTGGCCGGGCACGCTGGTGCTGAGGAAGCTGAAGCCGGCGCCGCCGGCGATCTGCTGTTCGCCGAAGCCGTAGGCGCGTTGGCTTTGGAAAGCGAAGCCGAACTTCATGCTGTGCTTGCCGCGGGTCCAGCTCAGGTCGTCTTTGACGGCCCACATCGGCTGCTCGGTGCCGTTGCGGGCATTGCCGCCCCAGTTGGTGAACTCGGTGAACGTGATAATCGGGAAATTGATGTCGCAGTTGATGACGTTGGGAATGCAGACAGTGTCTTTCCATCCTTTTTTGTAATTAGGTGAGAAGCTGACCTTGGCGAACAGATTGCCGCCGATGGAGAAATGGTTGACGACGGTGGGCGAGGCGATCCAGTCGTGGGAGAGCCGGTAGGCTTCGGTGTTGAAGGTCTGTTGCTCTCCGGTGTAGAGCGGGACTGGAAGTCCGGGGGGTCCGCCCTGACCGAAGTCGCGGCGGTAGCGGGTGATGTTCAGGAAGAAGGAGAGGCGGTGGTTGTCACTCAGGTTGTGATCAATCTTCGCGCTTCCCTTGTCCTGGGGCTCGAGGATGGTGCCGACGCTGGTGATCCAGTTGTACCGCCAGTAGTCAATGGATCCAGGCCGGCGGCCGCGGTTCGGTTCGATGGCCTGGCCGAAGGGCATGATCTTCTGGCTGATGTTGCTGAAGCGGGCTTTGGGGATCTGGTTGGCCGGGAAGGGATCGCGGATGAAGCCGCCACCGTTGGGGTTGGGGCGGGTAGTGGCGGGGTCGTAGATCGGAAGCAGCTTGTTCTGCTGATCGACCCAATATCGGAAGTCGCCGTCGTACATCTCCGGCGTAGGGACCGAGGCGATGAAGTCGTTGGCGCCGACGCGGTTGCGGAAGCCTTCGTAGGCGAGGAAGAAGAATGAGCGATTCCGGCCGTGGTAGAGCCTCGGTATGACAATCGGCCCGCCGGCGGCGGCGCCGAAATCGTTCTGCTTGTAAACGCCCTTGGTGGGCTCGAAGAATCCCCGGGCGTCGAGCTTCTCATTGCGCAGGAAGTCGAAGGCGGCGCCGTGGAATTGATTCGTGCCGGACTTGGAAGAAAAGGTGAGGACCCCGCCGCCGGCCTGACCATACTCGGCTTTGAATCCGCTGGTATCGACGGCGAACTCGGTGATCGCTTCGAGCGACGGCGCCGCGTAGGCGATCTCCTGCTGATTGGCGGAGCGGTTAGTGGTGATGGCCAGACCATCGAGGGTGGCGTTCCACGCCCTGGCCGAAGCGCCGCCGAGCGCCATGTTGCTGCTTCCGCTCGTCATGACCTGGGCGGCGATCTCGACCAAGTCGTAGGGGTTACGGAGGCGGCCCCCGACCACTAGCGGGAGCTCGTCGACAAACTTGTTCTCGACTGAAGTGGAGATCTTGGCGTTCTCGCTCTGCACGGTGAGGAGCGTGCCTGAGACCTCGACGCTTTCGGTGACTTCGCCGAGCTCGAGGACAGGATCGACCCGCACCGTGGCGGTGGCGGTCACAGTCACGTTCTCACGGACGTAGCGCTTGAAGCCGGTGGCCTCAGCCGAGACGCGGTAGAGGCCCGGGTAGACCAGCAGGTTGTAATTGCCGGTCTCGGTGGAGGAGGTCGTCGTCGTGACGCCGGTGGCGACGTTGGTAGCGGCGACAGCCGCTGCGGGGATGGCGGCGCCGGTCGGGTCGAGCACCTGACCAGTGATGTTGCCGAGCGTCCCCTGAGCCAGGATAGGGTTGATCGGCGTCAAACAAGCCAACAGAAGCGCCGCAGTTACGATGCAGGCGCGTGGAGAAGGAGTGTGTGTAGACATGAACCGACCTTTCAGTTGAGAGTTCCCGCCCGCCCCAGCCACTGCAGAAGATTATATTAGCTGAGGATGTTGATCAAGGCAATAGCCTTTTTGCCCATTTATAAAATTGCTCGACGGCTTGCATAGAGAGACGGCTCCGTCGGCATTCAACTCGCCGGTCCCCAGCTTGGGTTGAAGGAAACGCTGTGGTCAGTAGTAGAGTTTCAGGCCGAACTGAACGATGCGTGCGCGCTCGGCGCCGGTGATGACGCCGAAGTCGGGCTGGCCGAAGGTGGTTCCGGAGGGGTTAGCGAAGTTGACCTGGTTGAAGGCATTGAACATTTCGGTCCGGAACTGCAATCGGAACCGCTCGCTGAGTTGGAAATCCTTCAACAGTGAGAGGTCCCAGGTGTGCAAGGGCGGCCCGAGGTTGTCGGGCAAGAAGCGGCCGACATTGCCGAAGGTGTACGGCTCGGCATCCACGAAGGCCGCCGGGTTGAGCCAGCCGTAGATCCGCTCCTTGGTGCTGCCTGGGGTACGACTGGAGATGCCGGTAGAGTTGGGCCGCTGGCCGCCGCCGAGCGAGCCGGTAGTATTGTTACGCGAACTGATCGAGATGGGGGAGCCGGATTGGATTTGAGCGATGCCGTTGACGATCCAGCCGCCGACGAGGTGGTTCCACCAGCCGGCGCCGGCGAGCAGCGGCTTGCCTTTGCCGAAGGGCAGCTCCCACTGGAAGTTGAACGCGAGCACGTGCGGGATGTGGATCGCCGACAGGGAGCGGTCGAGGTCTTTCCGGTTATTGTTCGTGTAACCCGGGTTCTGGTCGCCCAGAAAACCGGCGACGGAGGAGACATCGTCGATGGTCTTCGACCAGGTGTAGGCGAGGAGGAATTGCAAGCCGCTGGAGTAGCGCTTACGGAACTTGGTCTGTAGGGCGTGATAGCTGGAATGGGCCTGGGCGCCCCACTGTTGCGTCAAGCCGGTTAGCCAGGGGAAGGGGCGGAGCAACTGGCCCAGGGTAGTGGTCTTTTTGCCGATGGAGCTCGTGGCGGGCAGGACGCCGAAAAACGGATTTTCGACGACCTTGGCCAGTTCATCGCGCAGTTGCAGGTACGGGTCGGGCAGTTGGTTCCATTGGGAGTTGGCCAGCAGCTTGACGCCGCTGTTGCCGGCGTAAGCGACCTCCAGTAGCGTATTGCCGACGATCTCGTACTGGAGGTTGAAGTTCCACTGGAGTGAGTACGGGATACGGTCGAAGCGCATATTGCCGTTGATGGATTGGCCAACGAAGGTGAGCAAACCGTTCTGTCCGTTTTCGGGCGCGTTAAAGCCATCGGGAAAGGGGTCCGAGAGGGTGGTGAAAGGGGTGCGGCCGCCATCGATGGAGGAAGTAAACGGCGTGATGGCATTGAAGCCGAGGGCGCCGGTGTTGGTGGCGTTGGGCCCGATGCCGGTGGTCGGATTGTAGAAGACGCCAAAGCCGGAGCGAAGCACGAAGCGGTCGGTGAGCTTATAGGCCAGCCCGACACGGGGCGCGAAGTTGTTCGTGTCCTTGTCCTTGATGCCGCGGGGGGCGCCGGGGGTACGGAAGCCGGCAAAGACCAGACCGCCGTAGAAGGGTCCGAGCGGGGGCGCCTCCAGCGGCAGGCGGGCTTGAGTATCGAACCAGGAGGCGCGGTCGAAGCGTTCGGTCAAGGGGAAGTCCATGTCCCAGCGCAGTCCGAGGTTCAAGGTGAGGCGGTCGTTGACGCGCCAGTCGTCCTGGATGTAAGCGGCGGTGTATTTGACCTGGAGCGCGAGCACGGGCTCGGAGCGGATCTGTCCGCCGGAGGGCAAGCCGAGCAGGAATGAGGCGATGGCGTCGCCGCCGCCGGAGCGGTTGAAGACTCTCCTAGTCCAGGAGTCGTTGAAGGTGTAACTTCCTGAGGGGTTGTTGGGCCGGGAGTTTGAGACGCGATTCAGCCGGTAGACGGCGCCGAGCTTGAGGGTATGGTTGCCGATGAGGCGGGAGGCGTCCCCGCTCCAGGTATGGGTCTCGAACTTGTTCAGGATGATATAGGAGGATTCCGGGCCCATGCGCTGATAGCCGGAGACGTTGATAGTGGGGAAGAGGGGATACTGCACGGCCTGATCGACGTAAGCGGGGAAGCCGAGTTGGCTGGGCAGAGGGGTTTTATCCTCTCTGGCCCACCGGGGATTGGCGTGGTAGGCGTAGCCGTAGTTACCGTGCAGGACCCAGCCGCGGAAGAGATAGGTGTCATCCAGGGTGGCGCTTCGGTTGCGGTTGCCGGAGAAGCCGGGGTTGGGCGAGGCGGCGGTGGCGAACTGGTCGGCTTGGGTAGTGAGGGCCTGGTCGTAGGAGAAGCGGCCGAAGAGGTTCTGGCGGTCCGAGATGCGGCGGTCGATCTTCACCGACACGACATTCCGGCCGGCGCGGCTGCCGGCCTGAGTGAAATAGTTATTGACCACGCCTTCCTTGTTGGGCTTCGGATAGTAGGAGAGCAAGCTTACGGCGACGGGGTTGTGGCGCGCGGCGGGAATCAGGTTGCCCGGGAACGGCTGGCGCTCGCCGCGGCTGTTGATGGTGGCCGGGTCGTAGATCGTGTTCTTGATCTGGGTGAAGTCGCCGGCGAGCATCCTGGGGGTGGGCACGGTCATGGTGGTGGAGCCGGGGTTGACTTGCCGCACCCCTTCGTAATTGACGAAGAAGAAGGTGGTTTGCCGCGACGGGGTCAGGGGGCCGCCGGCGGTCGCACCGAACTGGTTGTAACGGAACGCGGCTTTGGGCCTGCCGTTCAAGTTATTGAAGAAGCCGTTCGCGTCGAAGGCGTCGTTGCGCAGGAAGTGGTAGACCACCCCGTGGAACTCGCTGGTTCCGGAGCGGTGGACCATGTTGACGACGGCGCCGCCGGTGCGGCCGTACTCGGCCGACAAGGCATTGGTCTGGACCTTAAACTCTTGCACGGCATCGGGCGACGGAACGTAGGCCGGCTGGTTATAGCCCATCACCTCCTGCGGAGAGCCATCTAGCATAATCGAGTTGGATACGTTGCGGCCGCCGTTGGCGGAGAAGCCGTTCGAGCCGATGCTGCCGGAGCCTTGCATCTGGCCGCGATAGTTGGTGTTCGTGGTAATGCCGGGCGTGAGGGCGACCAGTTGGAGCACGTTGCGCCCGTTGAGAGGAAGGTTCTCGGTGGTGATGGAATTGACGACCTCTCCCAGGGTTGATGTTGCTGTTTCGAGCAGGGGGCTTTGGCCGGTCACTTCGATGACCTCGGTGACGGCGCCGAGTTCGAGCACCGGATTGATCTCGGCTACCTGAGCGACATTGAGGATCAGTCCCGCCTGTTCGAACTTCTTGAATCCGGCGGCCTCGACTTCGAGCTTATAGTTACCGGGAGGGATCTGCAGCAAAACGTAGGCGCCCACTTGGTTTGTGGTGCTTTTCCATGGGCGGTTCTGGTCGACGTTGGTGAGCGTAACGGTAGCCCCTGGAATCACAGCACCCGTGGCGTCTTGCACGACGCCACGCAGGGTAGCGGTTTGGGTCTGCGCCTCTCCGACGATCGCAGTCACGGCTGCGGCCAGCGTCAGAAGGATGAGCTTTCGGATCATACGAGCACTCCCTCCGCCCTCATATATAGCCGACCCGGGCGCCTAAGTCAATGGTTGTCGCAAGAAAGACGGACTTGGTTTGGAGGCGACGGTTGTTGGGCGGTTTGGCAGAGTCCCGGAGGCCCTTTGCGGAGCGTGTTGGGAGTCGCCGGTTACTGTTTGCGGGTGAAGACCTGCGGCAGGTGGGGTTTGAGGAATCGGCCGCGGATGAACGCCGATGAACGCGGATGGGGAGCGGTCCAGATCGATCCTGCGGGGGAGCCTGCGC
>FWPU01003375.1_pt1 | contig 40498 bp, 30 predicted proteins | sample 2228361 | NCBI WGS metagenome assembly FWPU01 (sample SAMEA103939777, study PRJEB20133) | metagenome | reverse complement strand
GTCCACGCCCCTCACCCCCCCCCCCCTTACCTCGATCCAGTCAGCCCCCATCTCCACGGCGCAACCCATCCGCCGGAGAACGCCGGCGAACCGCGCCTCCCCCTGCCGCGAGTCGGCGCCGACGCCGCGCACGCGGGCGCGCCCCCCGCTGGCGGCCGCCATCGCCAGGAAGTAGTTCGCGCTGGCGCCGTCGGACTCAATCGGCACCTCCCCCGCGCGGTACTCAGTCCCGGCCGGCACCCCGAAAAAGCGGTATCCGCGGCGCCGGACATCCACCCCCATGCGCCTCATCAGCTCGACGGTCATGTCGATGTACGGCTTGGAGACCGGCTCGCCGGTCACCTCCAGGGAAACCCCATCCCTCGCACCCGGCGCCGCCAGCAGCAGGGCGGAGACGAACTGGCTGGACGTCTCCCCCGCTACCGCGGCCCGCCCTCCCAGGAGCCCCTCCGCCCTGATCCGCAACGGGGGATATCCCTCCCGCGCCGCGTACTCGATATCCGCCCCAAGCGCCCGAAGCGCCGAGACCAGTCCGCCCACGGGGCGCTCCCGCATGCGGGCGTCGCCGTCCAGTGCGTACCGGCCCTGCCCCAGGCAAAGGAGGGAGGTGAAAAAGCGGAAGGCGGTCCCGGCGTTCCCCATGTTGAACCGACCGCCGGCAGCCGGGATCTCCCCACCACGGCCGCGCACGACGATCATTTTCTTGTCCGGCCGCTCATCCACGCGGATGCCCAGCCGGTTGAGCCCACGCGCCAGCAGCCGGGAGTCGTCGGATGCCGAAGCGTTTGTCAGCCGCGATATCCCTTCGGCCAGGGCCGCGCCCACCAGCGCCCGGTTCGTCAGGCTCTTCGATCCGGGGACGGAGAGGTCGAAGGAAACCGGTCCCGAAGGTTCGACGCGAATCCTCATGAGGCAGCCAGTACACCAAGACGCCCCGCCGGGCGTCAAGCGTCCACGGCGCCGGCCCGTACGCCGCGCCCCCGATCAGCCGTTCCCGCGCTCGAATTCCTTCATGAACTGGACGAGCGCGGCGACGGCCTCCATCGAAACGGCGTTGTAGAGGCTGGCGCGGATGCCGCCCACCGACCGGTGGCCCTTGAGCCCGTCAAGGCCGGCCTTGGAGGCCTCCTTGATGAACTTCTCCTCCAGCGCCTCGCTCCCCAGGCGCCACGTGACGTTCATGACCGACCTGCTCTCCTTGCGGGCGCACGGCCTCCAGAACGAAGATCCGTCAAGCGCCTCGTAGAGAAGCGCCGCCTTGCGCTCGTTGATCTGGAGGAGTTTCTCGAGCCCCCCGACTGAATCCACCCATTCGGTCACGAGCTTCAGTATGTACACGCCCCACGTGTTCGGCGTGTTGTACAGGCTGGGCTCGGGTATGTGGGTCTTGTATTTGAGCATCGTCGGGAGCTTTTCCGGCGCGCGTTCGGCCAGATCCTTCCTGACGATCACCAGCGTCACGCCCGACGGCCCCAGGTTCTTCTGCGCCCCGGCGTATATGATCCCGAAGCGCCGCACGTCCAGCGGGCGGCTCATGATGTCGCTGGACATGTCGGCCACGAGGGGCGCTTCCGTCCGGGGGAACTCCCGGTACTGTATGCCACCTATCGTCTCGTTCGAGGTTATGTGTACGTAAGCGGCCCCCGGCGTGAGCCTCAGCTCCGACTCCGCCGGGACGCGCATGTAGTTGTCCTCCTTGCCGTCCCAGGCGACGTTGACGCCACCTACGAGCGTTCCCTCCTTTATCGCCTTGGCCGCCCAGGAGCCCGTATTGACGTAATCCGCCGTCTTGCCGGGCCCCAGGAGGTTCAAGGGCACCATGGCGAACTGGAGGCTGGCCCCCCCCTGGAGGAAGAGCACGGCGTACTCGTCCGGCACTCCGAGCAGCCGCCTGACGTTGGCCTCCGCCGCCTTTATGACGGCGTCGAACGTCTTTCCGCGGTGCGACATCTCCATGACGGACATGCCCGCCCCGCCGTAGTCGAGCAGCTCCTCCCTGGCCTTCTCGAGCACGGGAAGCGGGAGCGCCGCGGGGCCGGGCTGAAAGTTGTAGATCCGCGCCATTTCGCCTTCCTCGAAGAGAGCCTGAAAAGCCCGGGAAAGAACGGCGAGACGATATAAAAAATCGGACGGAAATGCAAAGAAAGTCGGGATCGACGCCGCAGGGCCGCCCGCATTATGGCGCGGCGCGCCGCGACTTGATATGCTACCGTACCTGATGGACAAGGTCGCGGCGCTGGCGATCCTGCTGGCCCAGGATCCATTTTACGAGACGAAATTCCTGGAAACGGGCGGAAGAGCGGACCGGATCGTGGCTCTGGACATCGACGGCGACTCGTTCCCGGATCTCGTCGTTCAGAACGGCCACGACCTGCACATATTCTTCTTCGAGCGGGGCGTCGGTTTCCGGGATGCCGCCCGGCAGGTCCTGCGGCTGGACGGCAGCGTGTTCCTTTGGAACGTCACGCCGCTTGAGCCCGGCCGCCCGCCCCAACTAGTCACCGCCGGATCAAGGGCGATCCAATCTCACGCCTTCGACGTGAAGGGATTCGCCGCGCGCGGCACGGACCTGGTGGTCCATCCGTCCCTCTTCGAGGGCGCCTCCACCGGGCCGCCGCTGCAAGCCGCCTTTACCCCCGACCTTGACGGCGACAAGCGTCCCGAGCTCCTCCTGTTCCGCAGGGACGACATCTTCATCATGAAGGGGAGCCCGACCGACGGATACCGCTGCGTCCAGAAGCTACCGCTGGACGTGGACGTCACGCTCCTGCTCAACTGGGGGGCACACCTGAAGATGATCGAAACCAGCGCGGTACCCATCCTCTCATTCGGGGACGTCGACGGCGACGGCCGGGCGGACATCAGCTACTATCGCGACGAGGCGATCGGCGTCTTCAGGCAGACCCACGACGGCCGCTTCACGCCGGCGGAGCAGATGGACATCACCACGGAGAAGGTCAAGCGGCGCCAGCGGTTCGTCAAGTTCGACGTGCCGCCCCGAGTGATGGACTTTAATGGAGACGGGCTTCTGGACATCGCCGCGGTGTACCCGTCCAAGGGCCGCGTGCAGGTCTACTACGGCCGCCCGGACCGGCGCGACTACACGCAGCCGGACGACGTCAGGCAGGTCGCCGACGGCTGGTCGTCCGGCATCTACCTGGAGGATCTCGACGGCGACGGCAAGCTCGATCTCATCATGGGCGTCGTGCGCAGGTTCGGGATCGCCGGCGGCATACAGGCGTTCCTCTCCGGCAAGGTTGACCTGGAGCTGCACGTCTACCCTATGGGATCCGACGGCAGGTTCGCCAAGGATCCCGTCCAAGAGCTGAAGTTCTCGATCCCCTACGCGCTGCAGGTGACGCGTTCCTCGGCGACGCTGGATCTCACATTTCGTCCCAACTTCAAGGGCGACTTCAACGCCGACGGGCTGCGCGACATGATCGTGACCGAGGGGGAAAAGACGCTGCGGATATATCCGGGATCGCGCCAGGAATGGATCTCTGACAGGGCCGCCGGGTCTATCGCGATCGGTCCGCCGGAGGGGACGGCGAAAACCGAGCCGTTCGTGGCCGACTTCAACCGCGACAAAGTTTCGGATCTCATACTCAAGCATCACCACGGTGATCCGCCGCGGCACACGCTGGAGCTCAAGCTCTCAAAATAGCGCCTCCGGCTGGCCGCCACGCCGGGGCCCGTTATACTAGATTAGGGATGCGCATTGAACGGCGGCGGTACCCGCGGAAAAAAGCCGGGCCGAACACGGTCGTGGCGTGCTACGGCGCCGGGATCGACCTCCCGGCCTCCCGGCGCATAAACCTCGCCGTCAAGGCGGTGGACGTGGGAGGCAAGGGGGCCTGCATCGTGACGGTGGGACGCCTGCGCGAGGGCCTGCCCCTCATAATTGAGATCGCCCTGCCGGACGCCCACGAGCGGTTCCGCGCCAAGGGGATAGTACGCTGGTCACAGACGTGGGTCCACAAGTCCAGGGAGGCGAACGTCGCTGGCGTGGAATTCATGGAGGTTCTCGAGGCGTGCGGCGAGCGGGTTCAGTTCCTCGCCCAGGGATGCCGCAAGCCCGCGGCCCCAAGAGGGGAAGAGCTCAGGCGCGAACACCGAAAGAGCCTTCTCCAGCAGGCCGAGCTCGTCTGCCGGCCGAAGGGATTCTGGAGCGCGCTCGGCTTCGGCTGCATCATCACCGGCCGCCTGGCGCACCTGACCCCCGCGGGCTTCCGCATGATCTCCAGAACGAAGCTGCCGCAGGGCAAGCGCGTCGAGGTGCGCATGGACTTCCAGTCTCCGCGCACGTTCGTGGCGGCGGAGGCGGAGATACGCGAGTGCAGGAGGGACACGCTGGTCCTCGAGCCGCGCTACGAGGTGGATGCGGAGTTCACGAAGGTCCTGCCAGAGAACCGCGAGCGGCTCGACGAGGTACTCAGGCTCATGGCGCCTCACTCGTCGGAGGGCCCCAGCGACCGGTAGACCGCCGCGGAGATCGCCTCGATCGCCGCCGCCCCCCTGTCCTCCCCCGATCCCGGCCGCTCCATGACGCCCTCCAGGAACACGGACAGGATGTACGGCCTGCCGGGAAGACGCACCCACCCGACGTCGTGCCGATGACCCGGCAGCGACCCGCCCTTGTGCCCCACAGGGACGTCCGCGGGCACCCCGGCGGCGATCCTGCCGCGCGAGGTGCGCTCAAGCAGTTCGATCATCGAACCGCAGGCCTCCGGCGTCAGGATCTCCTTCCGGCAGATCCACATGAAAAGCATGCCCATCTCGCGCGCGGTCGTCCGGTTCTCCTTGCCCTCCCGCCTCGCCGCCTCGTCCATGAACCCGCGTTCGATCCGAGTAACTGAAAGCCCCAGGCTCCTGGCCCGCCGGTTGACCTCAGCCATCCGCAGGCGCCTCAACAGGACGTTCGAGGCCGTGTTGTCGCTCTCGGCGATCATGCGGCGCGCGAGCTGGGCGTATGACCAGGTGGATCCCTCGCGCTCCCGCCGGAGCGAACCGCTCCCTCCGGCCCGGTCGGCGTCCCGCAGCGCGTACTCTTCCCCCCAGTTGAACGTCCCTTCCAGCTCCCGGGCGTGCGCCTCCAGTAGCACCAGCACCTTGACCGTGCTGGCGGCCGCCACGGGCAGGTCGGCGTCGACCGCGAGCAACTCGCCCCCTTCGACCTCCGCCAGCCAAAGGCGCAGCTTCGCCTCCGGCGCACGGGCGGCCAGGGCAAGGCGGATCTCGCGCTCCAGGCGGGAAGCGACGCCGGGCCCGGGCGCCGCGCAACCCCCAAGCAGCGCCGCCGCAAGCAGGATTCTTCCCGCGGCCATCCGTCTCACACCGCCTCGATCACCCGTTATATTCTATGACATGGGCGCGACGTTGTCCCTCGGCGTCCTCCTGGCCGCCGCCGTACCGCAGGACGACGAAACGCTCCACCTCGACTTGGCGCCGCCGGAGTTCATCAGGCGATGGAACGCGGCCGAGCGCGCGCGCGACATGGGACTCATCCTGGAACTATACCTCCACGCGCTGGACCGCCTGAACCACCGCCTGTGGAGCGCCGACCACCGCCGCTGGATCCCCCTGCCCCGCCACCTCCAGTCGCGGCTGGCGGCGATGCCGGCGACCATACTGGCCCCGCACGAAACGCTGGCCAGGGAGATGCTCGGGGCCTGCGGCGACCGCGACTCGCTGAGAAAGACGGCCGGCCGATTCCTCCACACCCGGCCGGGCCGCGACGCCATGGCGGCGCTGGCCAACGAGGCGTTCGACGAGGGCCGCGTCGAGGAGGCCGTCCGCGGCTGGATCCGCCTGATGGAGGCGCGCCCATCCGCCGACCTCGAGGCCAAGGCGGCTCACGGGATGGCCACGCTGGGGGAGATCCCGCTGGTCGAGCCCGCCGACCAAGACGCCGAGATAGTGGCGGGGGGTCGACGCGTCACGCTAAGGGAATATCTCAGGTCCCTCGCGCCCGCGCCGGGGCCCGCCCGCGAGCCGCCCTCCCCGCACGCGGCGGCGCCGCGGGGCGGATTCCCACACGAGGTACTACTCGGAACTTACGACCTGAGGCTCGACGGCGGCGCCTTCGCCAGGTCGCAGGCGGTCTCGATACCCGCTTATGCCGACCTGGGGGACCGGGAACTCGTGGTGATCACCAACGGCATCCGCGTCGTCGCCATCGACCCCTCCGGCGGCGACGGAGGATCCCTGGAGGACCACGTCGTCTGGCGGTTCCCCGCGTCCGAGGACCCCATCAGGGAACTGCCCACCGCCTACGACAGCCCCCGCAGCCCCCAACCGCTGCTGGGCGCAACAGTCGCCGGGGATCGGATCTACGCGACCATGTTCAGCCGGCACAGGCGCTCGCGTCTTCACGGCCGCCGCCCCGACCGCTTCGACGGTCCCGCCGCCATACGCGCCCTCGACCTCAATAGCGGCCGGCTCATCTGGGACACGGACGACCTCAAGGCGGACGTCGAGGGCGAAACTCTGCCGGCCCTGGACGCGCTCAGGTTCGGCCAGAAGAACTTCTGCTTCGCCGGGCCGCCCCTGGTGCGCGGCAGCCGGTTGCTGGCGGCGGTGATGACGACGCCCAATTCCGAACGCGAGTGCCACGTCCTGTGCCTCGGCGCCGAAGATGGGCGCGTCATGTGGTCCACCAGCGTCGCCTCCGCATACCGGCACGGCTCCCCTCCACTGGTGCCGTGCTTCATCGAGGAGGCCGGCAGGATCTATATACAGACCGGATTCGGGATAGTCGCGTCGCTGGAAACCGAGACGGGGGAGATTGAATGGCTCGCCGGCTACAGGCCAAGCGGGGGCAGGTTCGCCGCGGGGCCGCCGGTGATCTCCGGCGGCCGGGTGATCTTCCTGCCGCAGGACCGGTACGACCCCGTGGCCGTGGACCGGCGCACCGGCCGGGAGGCGCCGCTGCCGCCGCTGTCGAGCCAGGTGGCCTGGTGGCGGATCCACTATCTGGAACGTGCGGGCGGGACATGGCTGGCGGCGATCGGATCGCAGAGCTTCGCGGTGAACACGGCCGACGGCAAGGTGATCGATCTCTCCGGCGGCGAGGCCGCCAGGCCGTGGAGGTGCGGCCTTGAGGCGGGCAGGCTCTACGTGCCCATGCCGGGGTTCCTGGCGACGTACGACACCGACACCTGGAAGCTGCTGGACAGATCACCATGGCCCTTCGAAGGCGACGCGGGAAACATGGTCCTGGCCGGGGGGCTGTGCCTGGCGATGTCGGACCGCCTGGCGGTGACCGCAGGCTCCACCGAGCTGAGGGAGCGGTTCAGGGCCTGGACGGAGACCAGCCCGCCGAGGGCCGATGCCTGCCTCCGGGCGGCCGCGATCCTCGAGCGTTCGGGACGCCCACTCGAGGCGGAGACTTACTACCGCCGGGCGCTGTCGGTCCTGGAGGGAGATCCCGCCAGGGCGGAGGAGGTCGAGGCCATAAGGAGGAAACTGCCGGAGGGGGGCTCCCAAAAGCCCGACCGGCCGTGAACGGCTGGCCCATCCGGTTCGAAGACGTCCTTGCCGCGCGCGAGCGGCTCAGGCCTTTCCTCCCGCCGACTCCGCTGTCGCCCCACCCCGCCATCGACGATGCCCTAGGCCGCGGCATCAGCGTCATGGTCAAGCACGAAAACCGCCAGCCCACCCGCTCTTTCAAGGTCCGCAACGCCGTGGCGGCGCTCACGGCCCTGGGATCCGGCCAGAGGCGGCGCGGCGTGACGGCCGCATCCCGCGGCAACCACGGGCTGGGGCTCGCCTGGGCGGGCCGGCGCCTCGGCGTGCCCGTGGTCGTCTGCGTACCGCGCGGCAACAGTCCCCTCAAGAACGCCGCCATGCGCGAGCTGGGCGCGGAGCTGGTGGAAGAGGGGCGCGACTACGACGAGGCCGCCGCGGCGGCCGACCGCCTGGCGGCCGAGCGCGGGCTGACCCTGGTGCATTCCACCAACAACCCGCACGTCATCTCCGGGGCCGGGACGATGACATTGGATATCCTCGAGGAGGACCAGTACATCGAGGCGATGGTCGTTGCTGTGGGCGGCGGCTCGCAGGCGGTGGGGGCCATGACGGTCGCCAGGGCGATCCGACCGGATCTGCGGATCTACGCCGTCCAGGCGGAACGCGCGTCCGCGATACACGACTCCTGGCACGCCCGCCGCCCGATCACGAAGCCCGCCGCGGAGACCTTCGCCGACGGCCTGGCCACGCGGCAGACTTACGAGCTAACCTTCCCCGCGCTCCTTGAGGGGCTGGCCGGCTTCGTGACGGCCGGCGAGGAGGAAATCGCCGACGCCCTCCGCCTCATCCACGCCGCCACCGGCGAGGCCGTCGAAGGCGCCGGGGCCGCCGGGCTGGCGGGGCTCATCAAGCTGAGGGACGAACTGGCCGGGAAGAGAGTGGCTGTCGTGCTGTCGGGAGGGAACATCGACGAGGAGACGCTGAGGCGTATATTGGCGGGCGGTATCTGACGCCCCTCGCGGGCCTGAAACGGCGATCCGGAGAAAAGATATTACCGTCCGGGGAGATTGAAAGGTACCGCCGTGCGTTTCCTCATGCTCGCGTTGGCGATCGCCGCAGGACGCCCGACGGCCTCACGAGGCGATTGGATCTCCATCTCCGAAGGCCTGCTCGACCAGATCGAGAAACAGGGGCTCAAGCCGGCATGGCCGGGGAAGACCACCGGGGTCGTCGTTGACCGCGCCACGGGCGCTGCGTTCGTGGCCGTCCCGGGCCTCGGCCTGTGGAGGACCGCCGACGGGGGCGCATCCTTCAATCGCGCCGACGGAGGCTCCGTCGGGGGCCGCTGCGAGACCGGCTACTCGATCGCGGCCGATCCCGCCGGCGTGCGGTTCGCCTGCTTCATGCTCGACGGCCCCTCGGCGATGACGCTGGACGGAGGCAAGACATGGCTGCCCATCAACAACGTCGGGCGCGGATGGGACTGGGGCGCCGTCCACTGGTCGGGCGGCGAGCCCAAGACGCTCTTCGCCCGCACTCATGAGAACCGGGACATCGCCATGCTGAGCCAGGACGGCGGAAAGACCTGGAAAGATCTGGGGATGGGGTTCGGCGCGGTCGGCGTCTTAAAGGACGAGAGCCGGTTCGTGGTCGTGAACAAGCAGGGCTTCCAGGAGACGGCCGACGGCGGCAGGACGTTTCGGACGATCGCCCCGCTGCCCCCGGCGCTGGCCGGGGAGTACAACGCCAGGGGCTGGTTCCTGAACGTCGCATGGGATCCCGCGGTGAGGATCTGCTACGCCTCCCGAATGGGCCAGCCCGCCTACAAGTTTGAGTATTGAATCCAGTGGGGGTGCGGAATCTGTGGACGTGACCAGTTTCCAACTATATGATCTGGCCGATTCGAGAGGAAAGGATCGACGGCCATGGCAGACAAGGCTAACAAGCACCCTGACAATGCACCCGGCAAGTACTACGTGGACAACCAGTGCATCGACTGCGATCTCTGCCGGCAGACGGCGCCGAACAATTTCAGCCACAACGAGAAGGACGGATACTCCTACGTCTCCAAGCAGCCCGCCGAGCCGGACGAGGAGAAGGCCTGCCAGGAAGCGAAGGAGGCTTGCCCCGTCAACGCCATAGGCGACGACGGCGCCTGATCTCCCGGTCGAGGGGGCGTGGCCGGCAGCAGCGCGGCTAGAACTTCCCGCGGAGTTCCCTTACCAGCTCCTCGGAGAGGCGGAAGGTTTCGACGTCGATCGCGAGCCGTTCCTCCTCCTCCTGCTCCTCCGCGGTGAGCTCCCTCCCCTCCGCCAGGATTGAGGCGCGCCTGGCCTCCGAATCGCGGATGCAGTCCCGGAGATCGACGAGCGTCTCCCCGATCGCCTCCAGGACGCGCTCCCGATCCGCGGCCTGGAGCTCGCGTTCGATCCGCCCCATCTCGGCCACGGCCGCGGGATGCTCGCCGCTGGCGTGTGTCCGCGTCCGGTGCGCCGTCAGCGCCGCCGCCAGCCAGCGGTCCACCTTGGAGCGGAGGGTTTCCGCGGCGGCCGGGGCGCCTCCCCCGCCCGCGCAACCCGCCAGGAGGGCCAACACCGCCAAGCGTCTCATCGCCGGTCCATTATATCCGCCCGCCGGGCGCCTCCGATCTCATTTCGCCGATGGCGAGGCGTCGCCCTTGAGATCGCCCATGGCCCACTGTATGCCGTCCATGTAGTGCCTCAGGATGGCGGGGTTCGTCCAAACGTGGTGCTGGTGACCGAAGGAGCAATAAAAGACGCGTCCCTGGCCGTAGTTCTTGACCCAGCTGATGGCGTAGTCGGCGTCCTCCCGCTTCCCCGCCTTCTCGTCCCACTTGGGATCCTTGGCCTTGGTGGCCGCCACGTCGATGCTCAGCAGAACCCGCAGCTTCTCTCGCGAATATGGCTGGCCGTCCTTGCCCCGTGGCCCGAAGACATACATCTCGTCGGTGATGGAGAAAGGCTTCCCCTCGAACGCCGCGTTCACCGGATGCGTGGGGTCGTCGATCTTGACCACGATCGGGTAGTAGGGATGCCCGGTGAAATAGGCGCCGATCATTTCCCCGTATTCCTTCCAGCTGTAGTAGCAATCCGTCGCGGCGTGGCTGCCCACGAACCCCCTTCCGCCCCTGACGAAGTCGAGGAGCGCCTGCTTGTATTTCTCCTCGAGTGGCTTGGGCGGCGGCAGCTCCGCCTGTTTCTTCTTCAGATCGTCTATTTTCCTCTTGAGCTCCTCCGCCTCCGCCTGCGAGGGCGGTTTCTTCTTGTCGTTGAGCCTCCTCGAAAGGCTCCCGATCTCCTTCCTGATGACCGCGTGCTCCTTTGGCGTGAGCATCTCGCCGGTGCACATGTCCTGAAAGACGGCGTCGAACTGTCCCAGCCTGGCGGGGTCGAAGGCGGACGGGTCGTCGGTCACGGTCGCCTCCCACGCCCCGGTCTTCTTCCCGATGATCTCAACCGCCTTTGCCGCCACGGGTATGGCGTCGTGGTAGAACCCGAGCGCCTGCGTGAAGACGAGAAGCTTGCGCGGCTTGGCCGGCCGGGCTGAGGCCTTTTCCGGCGCGGCCGCGGCGATCTTCTCCTCCATCTGCCGCGAGACCTGCGCCCGCGCGGCTGCCGCCCACAGCAGCCCGGCGACGAACGGGACCGCCAAGCGGATGACCATCGCAGTCCTCCTCCTGGATCCGGCCAGGGCCATCCTGAATTCTCCTCCCTACTCTACGCGCGACGGGGGACAAATATCCTTCCTAACGGGTCCCAGTTCGCGCAAGAGGCTGTATAATATTTCACCACTTACGAGGGGACCACACATGAAAATCGCGCTCCTGGCCTTCTGCGCCGCGGCCCGCCCCGATGACGAGGAGATTCAACGCGCCGTCGTGAAGGTGTTCGCCACGGTCTCTCCGCCCAACATGATGCGGCCGTGGGAGGTCACCGCGCCGGCCAAGAAGACAGGATCCGGCGTCGTGCTGGAGGGGGGCAGGATCCTCACCAACGCCCACGTCGTGGCCCACGCCCACGAGGTGTACGTCCAGCCCCACAAGTCGCCCGATCGGCTCACCGCCTCGGTCGAATGGTTGAGTATGGACTGTGACTTGGCGAACCTGAAGCTGGAGATCCCCGAGGATCTGGGAGGCATCAAACCCATCCCGCTGGCGGACTCGCTGCCGCCGCTGAAGTCCAAGATCAACATCATGGGCTATCCGACCGGAGGCGACACGATTTCGTTCACCGAAGGGGTCGTGTCGCGGATCGAGCTGGCCGCCTACAACTACGGCACCGCCGCCCTCAGGATCCAGGTGGACGCCGCCGTAAACCCCGGCAACAGCGGCGGCCCCGGGATCATCGAGGGGAAGGTCGCGGGGATCGTGCTGAGCGTCCTCAAGGAGGCGGAGAACATCGGCTACCTGATCCCGGCGGAGGTCGTCCGCCACTTCCTCGACGACTGGACCAAGGACGGCCGCTACGACGGGTTCCCGAAGCTGGACGTCGAATGCGACACGCTCGAGAATCCGGCGCTCCGGGCGTTCCTCAAGCTGGAGAGGAAGGACACGGGCATAGTGGTCCGGCGCCACGACCGCCCCGAAATACGCGACGTCCTGCGCCCATGGGACGTCATCGCGGACTGCGAGGGCATCTCTGTCGACAACCTGGGCATGGTCCAGATCGAGGGCGGACTGCGCGTGAACTACATGACCATGATCAGCCGCAAGCCGGCCGGCGCGGCGGTCCGCCTGACGATCATACGCGACGGCAAGCGCCAGGAAGTCGACGTCGCGACCGTCACGCGGCGGAACTCCGTGATCCAGCGGATGGCCGGCCCCCGGCCCACCTATTTCATCTACGGTGGTCTGGTCTTCACCCCCGTGACCCTGGAGCTGATCAACTCGGTGAACGACCGGTACCTCACGATCCTGGCCATCCACGGCCGAAAACTAATGCATAACCTCCGGAGCGTGCGCGCGAACCCCGACGACGAGCTCGTGGCCGTCTCCACCCAGATACTGCCGCACCGCATCACGAAGGGCTACGACATTGCACCGCTCTCCATCGTCACCCACGTGAACGACGTGCCGGTGCGGAACCTGCGCCACCTGATACAGCTGCTGAAGGGGGCGCGTGAGAAGGACTTCGTGGTAATCCAGTTCGATGACAACCTCGAGGAGAGGATCGTCCTCAAGCCCGGCGAGGCCGAGGCCCTGCTGCCCGAGATACTGCGCAACAACAACATCTCCGCCGCCTTCTCGGACGACCTGAAAGGGCTCTGGCCCTAGGATCCGCCGCCCTGCCGCGCCAGCGCCTCGAAGACGGTGTCCGCCAGCAGCCTGTGGCCGTCGGGGCCCAGGTGGCACTTGTCCCGGCAATACAGTTTCGCGCGGGCCGCCTCGTCGGCTCCGCCCGCGGCATGAAACGCCTTTTCGGCGTCCGCCAGGCCCGCGTTCTTCTCCGCGGCGGCGTCGCGGACAGCCTGGGCCAGCTCCGCCATGGTCGCCCAGCGCTCAAGCGACGGCAGCGTCGTGATCAGGAGCACCTCCGCCCCCGTCATCCTCCTGATCCGGTCCACGGCCTGGCCGAGCGTCTCCTTGAAGTGAGGGCCGCGCATCCCGCTGCCCCAGTCGTTGTAGCCGAAGCAGACCGTCACGACGTCAGATCTGGTCCCTTCCGCCCACCGCGGCATCAGCACCAGGTTCGATTTCAGCTCCGTCCCGCCGATGGCGGGATTGACCAGTGTAACCTTCGAGCCGCGCTCCTTCTCGATGCGTTGCGCCAGAAGCGTTGGCCAGTTCGTCTCGCGATTCGCCCAGTGGGAGAAGTCGGTGAGCGAGTCTCCCATCGTGACGATCGTGATCGGCCGCCCCGATTTCAGCAACGCGGCGGTCCTCGCGAGGGGCGGTCCCGCCGGCCTCGATGGATCGGGCGGCAGGTCGATCTTCCTCTCCAGCGCTATCGAATCAACGGCATATGAGTGGGCCGCGTAGTCGCGCCAATACCACCACTTGCCGAACCAGAGGTTGCCGAACTCCGAAGGCTTCATCCCGCGGCCGAGGAACGGGGCCGTCGCGGTTTCCGGCAGCACGTCGCGCCATGGGACGTCGACCTTGCGCCAGTCCCGGTCGCGTATGGAGAAGGCCACGGCGTAACGGCGGCTGAAGTCTTCCGCGTGGATGAGCTCGATCCCCCCGAGGTGATCGCTCCCGTCGCCGCGGATCCAGAAGGAGAGCCCGTCCGACGAGTCCCAGGAGGGGTCCGGCCTGATCCGCCGCGTGAAGAAGGCGCCGGAACACTTGTCGCCGAAGACGAACCGCACCGCCCTGCCGTGCCTTCCCTCCACCAGCTCCGCCCTGCCGCGCGGTTCCTTCCTGTCGTTCACCGGTGTAGAGAACGACAAATCCTCCATGCCGTCGATCTCCTGCAGCGCCGCCAGCATTGCGGCCAGAAGCATGATCCTCATCGTCAGCCCTCCGCGCCGTCGGCGGCGGCCGTCGAAAAATCCGCCCGAGCCTCGGCGCCGTCACTTGTATCATAATCCGGGCGGCCGACGCCAGCCGCCGGCGAAGGCGCCGGCCGCCGGCCGTCATGATCGTCCTGATGACCGCGCTGTTGGCCGCCCCCGCGGGGGATCTCCAGTAGGTCCTCGTCGAGGCCGAATCATTCTCCGACGTCGGGGGATGGGTCATCGACCAACAGTCGATGGATCGGATGGGTTCGCCGTACCTGCTGGCGCACGGGCTTGGCGAGCCGGTCAGGGACGCGGTCACCAGGGTCGACCTCCCCCGGGCGGGCACCTACCGCGTCTGGGTCAGGACCAGGGACTGGGCGCTCCCCCGCAAGGCCGGCGATGCCCCCGGTAGATTCAAACTCCTGGTTGACGGTCGGCCACTCGATGCCGTCTTCGGCACGGAGGGGGCCGAATGGCGCTGGCAATTCGGGGGGTGGGTGGAGATCGCCGGCACGTGCGCCGCGATCTCCGCGGCCCGGCACGGGATCACGGCGGCGTTAATACAGGACCGCCCGGTGGTCGGCGGCAACAACAGCTCCGAGGTCCGCGTCTGGCTCAACGGCGGCACCAACCTGGAACCCTACCCGCGGATCGGCGACGTGGTGCGGGAACTCGAGCCCCGGCGGAACGTCACCATGCCGCTCAACCGCCGGGTCAACGGCGTCGAGACCTCCGGCGGCCGCATCGCCGCCGTGCTTGCCCAGGACATCCGCACAGGGAGGCGCCTGCGCATCAGGGGCCGCTGGTTCGCCGACTGCTCCGGCGACGGCGCCGTCGGCGCCATGGCCGGGCGCGACATCAGCGTGACGCACGAGGCGCTGGGCACCGTACGCGTGATGCGCACCGGAGGGATGATGGGCGAGGTGGTGGGCATGGCCGCTTACCTTTGCGCCCGCCATTCCGCAGACCCGTGCGCAGTCTACAGGGATCACATCCAAGGAGCCGCTCAGGAGGGGGGTAACGCCGCGGCGGGAGCCGAAATGAAAGCGGGGGGCGGGACCCTCAGGCCATCCCATCAGGCGGGACCCGCTCGCGGCCCGGCGCACCCTTTACCGCGCACTTCCGGGTGCCGACCCGTTCTTGCCGCAGCCTGGCTCCAGGGTCCTTTACGCCCCCCATTTATATTACCCCACGAACCGGCCGCGGACAAGGCGGAATCGCGAAAAAACCGCGGTCCCACGCTCAGTCGGAGACCTTCCCCGTCGCCGCCCACTGGCAGCCGCGGACCATGAGCTTGGCCACAGCGGGCGTCTTGATGGGCTTCGCGTCGTGGCCGAAGGCGTTGTGGAAAACCCGGCCTTTGCCGTACTGGTGCGTGAACATCAAAGGCTCGGTCTTCTTGCTCCAGTCCGAGTAGGCTTCCACTATCACGTCGATCTTCACGTCGCCGAAGAGCTTTGCGTAGAGCTCGTCGTCCACCTCGAAATCGTCCACGCCCTTTGCTATCGGATTGTCCTTCGCGACGACCTTCGCGGTGAACACGCTGCGCGGTCCGTGTCCGGACTTGCCCATCACCCAGTACCTGCCGCAGAGCTTGTTCCACTCCTCCCACTTGTTGAAGGACGCGCTGGCGAGGTGGCATACCACAAACCCCTTGCCGTTCCTGACGAAATCCAGGAGGTTCGCCTTTCCGGCCTCGCTCGGCTCGCCCTTCTCCTTCTGGGTGTTGTAGCGCATGTAGACCATCAGGTCGAACTTCTGGAGCTCTTCCTTTTTCTCGAGGATGTCGAGGTTCTCGACCACCGTGACGTCGAACTTCCCCGATCCTTCGAGGACCTCCTTCGTGGCGGCCGAGGTCTCCTTCCACGGATGCGCCTTGACGTCGTCGCCCGTTATGAGAATCGCCTTGATCTTGGCGTCCTGCGGGCCGGCCGCCAGCATCAGGGCAGCGAACGCCGACAACAACGCGGATACGCGCATGTCACCTCCCCTCCAATCGATCAACGGCGGCGCCCCGTCCCTCTCCCCGCCGCCACCCAATTCATACGCCGCGGGGGGCTCCCGAGTTCCGCCCGCGCCGCCCGCCGGCTACTTCTGCGAGGCGGCCACGACCTCGTCCATCTGCCGCATGTCGGCCGTATCGCGCTTGCTCTGCCAGACCGCCCACATGATGATGAGTACCGCCAGGGCGATGGCGACGACGCCCACCCCGGCGCCCTTCCACTGCGGGCCGCCCTTGCCGACCACGTTGTAGCTCAGGATGAGCCCCAGCCCCAGCAGGCTCACCATGTTCATGACCTTGACCAGCGGGTTGATGGCGGGGCCCGCGGTGTCCTTGAGCGGGTCGCCCACCGTGTCGCCCGTGACGCTCGCCTTGTGCGCCTCGGAGCCCTTGCCGCCGTAGACGCCGTCCTCGATCATCTTCTTGGCGTTGTCCCAGGCGCCGCCGGCGTTGGCCATGAAGACGGCCAGGAGCTGCCCCACCAGTATCATGCCGGCGAGGAACCCGCCCACCGCGTAGGGCCCCAGCAGGAAACCAACCAGGAGCGGCGAGAGGATGCCCAGCAGCGCCGGGCCGATGAGCTCCTTCTGCGCCGTGGTCGTGCAGATGTCCACGACGCGACCGTAGTCGGGCTTCTTTGTCCCGGCCCAGATCTCCTTGTCCCGGAACTGGACGCGGCACTCCTTGACGATGTAGAAGGCCGCGCGGCCCACGGCCCGGATGAGCATCGAGCTGAAGAGGAACGGAACCGCGCCGCCGATCAGGAATCCTATGAATACCATGGGATCGGCCGGCGTCAGCTTACCCGCGTGCTCCCAGTACTGGGCGGTCGTCATTTCCGGGATTTTTTCCTCGCTGCCGACGGCGATCACGGCGATGAAGCTGGCGAAGAGCGAAACCGCCGCGATGACCGCCGAGCCGATCGCGATCCCCTTGGTCTCCGCCTTCGTGGTGTTGCCCACCGCGTCGAGGTCGGCCAGGACCTGCCGGGCGCGCTTGTAGCTGCCGGGTTCGGCCTTCTCCATCTCCTCCCGGTCGTAACCCATCTCGCCTATGCCGTTGGCGTTGTCGGCCACCGGCCCGAAGACGTCCATGGAGATCGTGTTGCCCGTCAGCGTCAGCATACCGATGCCGGTCATCGCCACGCCGTAGGCGATGAAGACCGGCGGCATGCCCCAGTAGCAGAAAACCGAGATCAATATGGCCGCGCAGATCACCAGGAGCGCCACCACCGTGCTCTCGTACCCGACGGCGAACCCCTGGATTATGTTGGTCGCGTGGCCCGTCTGGCATGCCCGCGCCAGGGATTTAACCGGGCCGTGGGAAGTATGGGTGAAGTAACTGGTCACCTTGTTGAGCGCTATGGCCAGGAATATCCCGATGAAACAGGTGAGCGCCGGCCGCATGTCCAGGCCCGCGATCCCGAAGTTCGCCCAGAAGGGGAGCTTCGTCGGATCCCCGCCCGGGAAACCGGCCGCGGCGCCCGGATAGGACTTCAGGTACTCGGCATTGAACGTCAGGTAGAAGAAGCCCAGGACGAAGAAGCCCACCACCGAGATGATCGAGCCGATCCAGAAGCCGCGGTGGACGCTCTTGAGGGCGGTGTCGGACGTGTCGTGCGCTCCAGCGCGCACCGTGTAGGTGCTGATTATCGAGCCGAAGACGCCGATCGCCCGCACCAGCAGCGGGAAGATGACGCCCTTGTGGCCGAACGAGGCCATCCCCAGGATCATCGCCGCCACGATGGTTACCTCGTAGCTCTCGAATATGTCGGCCGCCATACCCGCGCAGTCGCCCACGTTGTCGCCCACGTTGTCGGCGATCGTCGCCGCGTTGCGGGGGTCGTCCTCGGGAATGTCCTTCTCGATCTTGCCCACGAGGTCGGCCCCCACGTCGGCCGCCTTCGTGTAGATGCCGCCCCCCACCCGCATGAAGAGCGCCAGCAGCGTCCCGCCGAAACCGAAGCCCAAGAGGGCCTCGTAGGCCTGCTCGCCGTAGACCAGGAAAATGGTCGTGCCGCCGAGGAGACCCAGGCCGTCGGTCAACATCCCAGTGATCGTGCCGGTGCGGTAGCCCAGCTGGAGCGATTCGCCGTAGCTCCTCCGGGCGGCCGCCGCCACGCGCAGGTTGCCCAGCGTGGCCAGCCGCATCCCCACGAATCCCACCAGCCAGCTGAAGACCGACCCCATCAGGAACGCCCCGGAGCGCCCGAAGGCGTACTCGATCCTGCCGTGCACGGTGAAGAAAAGAACGATCGTGATCACCACGATCAGCGGGCCTATCTTGCGAAACTGGGCGCGCAGGTAGGCGATGGCGCCCTCGCGAACCGCGCCGGCGATCTCCTGCATCTTCGGCGTGCCGGTGTCGGCCCGCAATACCTGGCCGACCAGCATCCCGGCGTAAGCCAACCCCATGAGCGCTATGAGAAGGACCACGACCAGGCAGACCTGCTCCCCGGCGCTGAACTTCCCGCTCGTGAACGGGCTGAACCACTGGAAGGCGTGCGCCTCCTGGGGACCGCAAGCCCTCGCCGCGGCAGGCACGAAATTGGGGATGGCCGCGGAAACCGCCGGCAGGGCAAAGAAGGCCCCGCCGAAAAAGACCAGCAGAACCAGCAGATAAAGCGTCTTGCCCGACATCCAAGGTGACCCGCGACGTCGCATCCGCAACATGACCATACCCTCGCAAACCGCCCTGCAACGACCGGGGAAAAATGACTTGAAGCGAAGACGTAGCAGAAACAGGGGCTCCTGTCAAAACTATTCCCGGCAGAGGCGCCGTCCCACGGCCGCCATGTTGCAATATTTACCGCACGCCGCGGCGGATACCCCTATGAGCCCCCCAGCGCGCGCCTGACCTTGAGATAATCCGGGTTGCCCGGGGCCAGCCGGAGGGTCTCCTTTACCAGCCCCTTCTCCTCGAGCGCCTGCGCCCGACAGCACCAGGCGTCCACGAAGGTGTCGTCCAGTTCGATCGCCCGAGAGAATTCCGCGGCGGCCTTCTCCCGGGCGGTATCTCCTCCACCGTCCTCCCTGCCACGGGCGTGTGCAGGGTGAGTATCTCGCAAAGTATGACCCCGAGGCTGTATATGTCCCCGGCGAAGCCGGTGGTCTTCTCGCCCGAGGCCTGCTCCGGCGACATGTATCCGGGCGTGCCTACAACCATCCCATCCATCGTGAGGGAGATGTTCGAGGGCTTGAGGTCGCGGTGAACCACACCTCGGGCGCGGGCGAACGAGACGGCGTCGCAGACGGAGACTAACACATGCAGGAGCCTCGGCAGACGGAACTCGTCCGCCGCCCCCCGATCGCGGCACCTTAGGGCGTCGATTATCCCCCCGAAGGTGCGGCCCTCGATGATGCGCATCGTGAAGTATTCGCGCCCCCCCCCGATCGCGCCCGCGGGAATGAACCGGGACGATATTTGGGTGCTGGAGGTTGCCGGTGACGACCGCCTCGGATCAGTACAGGAAACCGGGAAGGTCGAGCCGCTCGTTAAGGGTTTTCCCCGGATCGCACAGGAACTCGCCAGGGCCTTCTGGCCGGGATCTCTTACCCTTGTCCTTCATAAGAGCGAAAGAGTCCCGGACATAGTCACAGCCGGACTGCCATCCGTAGCGGTCCGCATGCCCAGCCACCCCGTGGCCCTGGAGCTGTTACGCCAAACGGGTGTGCCGCTTGCCGCCCCAAGCGCCAACCCCTTCGGCTACATCAGCCCGACGACGGCCGCGCACACCCTTGATGCCGTGGTGCGGGGGCAATACGACGCCGCCGGGAGCGAAATGGGGCCTGCTCGCATTCGGCCCACGCGCCGGGGACACAACAGGCTCGACGCGCTTTCCCTGGACGCCATTCTGTTCCAGCGGGTCCCCGAGACCGGACTCGGTTCGGCCATCATGGACCGCCTGCGGCGCGCCGCATCGCGATGGGCGCAGAAAGGGTGGAAAGAATGAAACCGAAAAATGTTGCGCAATTCGGCCATAATCCCGCAGGGCAACTTCCAAAAATGGATGAAGAAGCATTCGTGCATGGATCTGCTCAAATCATCGGGAATGTCCGGAATGGACGCCGGGCATTTGTCGGGCCTGTTGCGGTGATCCGGGCGGATGAGCCTGACCACAAGGGCAAAGTCCTTCCCATCGTGATCGATGACAGCAGCAATATTGCAGAAAGCGGCGGGCAAAAGACCGGGTTCGCAGGGCGGTTCGGGAACGCTACGGCCGAACCGCATCGGGCGGCGCAGGGGGATGCGGCCCTTCTTCTTGTTGCGGCCCTCAGACTCCCTACGAGGTCTTCTGGCGAAAGACCGGCCTCGACAACGTGGAATTCCGCCTCGGGGAGATCGAACATCTGCCCGCTGCCGGCTCGATCGCGGATGTCGTGCTGTCGAACTGCGCCATCAACCTGTCTCCGGACAAGCCGCAGGTCTGGCGGGAGATCGCGCGCGTCCTGCGCCCCGGCGGGCGGGCCGCCTTCTCGGACATGGCCCTCCTCAAACCCCTGCCCCCCTCGGTGCGGAGGTCGGTCGATGCCCTGGTGGGATGCATCGCGGGCGCCGCGCCGATCCGTGAGATCGAGCGCGCCGCCCGGGCGGCGGGACTTGTGTACATCCACATTGAACGCAGGCCGGGTGCCATCGAAGCCATGTTGGACCGCAGATCGAGGTTGTATCGGCGCATGGTCGCGGCCCTGCCCCGCGGCGCGACACCCGCGGACTTCGTGACCAGCGTCTCCATCACCGCCCGGAAGCCCGGAAGGGCGGGGATCAAACGCGGAAGATGAAGACGAGCGAGAAGTATATCCCGACCCCGATGAACACCGCTCCCGTCAGGACCCGCGCCCACCGCTCCACCTGGCTCAGCCGGTCGAAGGCCTTTCCCACCTGCCGGGCGCCGGCCGCGATGATCGCCGCAAAGACGACCACAGGCAGCGCCGTCCCGCCCCCGTAGACCGACGGCAGGAGGATGGGCGACCCCGCCTTGAGGGCCAGCGGGATCAGGCTCCCGAAGTAGAGCGCCGCCGACACCGGGCAAAATGCCATCGCAAAGATCAATCCGACCAGGGCCGCCCCCGCAATCCCCCACCTCCCCGCCCTCTCCCCGACCTTCTGTGCCCATCCACCGCCCGGGAGCGGGATCGTGATCAATTCCAACAGGAACATCCCCGCCAGGATCAGGATCGGCCCCAGTATCCGATTCATGAATCCCTGGAGGAAAGCAGACATACCGGGCACGGAGAGTATGCCGCCCACCAGTAGGATCCCCAGGCCCACGTAGGCCGCCGTCCGGCCGAGCGTGTAAAACAGGCCGACCAGAAGAACGCGAAGGGGGCTTCCCACGCTCCGCCCGATGAAGGATATGGCGGCGATGTTGGTGGCCAAGGGACAGGGGCTGACGGAAGTCAGTATCCCCAGCCAGAGCGACGCGGCCGCGGCCGCCAACAAGCTGCTCATCAAAATCCCCTTTGAAGCGCCCGGTCAGTCGCCCCCCCCCCGCCACCAGGCCGGAGCCGGAAATATATACCCACGGCCCCCGTGGGCGAACGGCCGAAGCCGGCCAGATCGAGCCTCCCGCCGCCGTCGAAATCGTCGACGCCGAACCGCGCGTCGAAGCGAGGCTCGCAGTCCAATTCTATCACGGCGGCGCGATGCGACATCAGCCCGTCCGCCCGCGAACCCGCCAGGATGCGGATTTCCGGCGGACTGCCCCGAGCGGCAAGTATCAGGTCGGGCAAACCGTCGCCGTCCCAGTCGGCGAACGTGGGCCCGTAGCGGTTGATCTCGGCGCCGGGGCCGGTGATCCATCGGCCCGGCTGAGCAGGACATCGCCGGAGGAGAACAGCAAATCCTCACCGCCGTCATCGTCGACGTCTGCCAACTGCATGTCCATGTAGGAAGCCGGCAGCGCCGCCTCCGAGGCGCATCTGCCGCAACTTCCATCCGTGGTTCAGACCGCGAAGGTCGAGGCAACTGGTCCGACGCTATCGCCTGCTCTTGATCTCGAACACGTCGATGGCTTTCAGATCCGGCAGCGAGATCGCCTGGCCCCTGATCACGTTGCCATCGATCGTGAAGGTGGTGAAAGTGGCCAATCTCTTCGCACACGCATGAAGGGGGCTGGAGCCGACTTCATACGTCTCGCCCCCAGGGCCGCAACCCGTTGTGAGGTACACCACGCCATTGGCCTCGTCAGCCACAGGCTTGGGACGCTGCTCGTCGACCAGATCAACGCGTATCGGGACGAAACGCTGATACGAATGTTCGTGACCGGAGATCACGATCGTGACCCTGTGCTTCTCGAAGAGCGGGCACAGCGTACGCTGGAGAGCCGGGACCGAGCCGTGATCGCCGAAGCTGACGGCCGGCTCATGGTGGAAGACGAAGATGAACTTCTGCCTGGTCTTATCAAGGTCGCCGGCCAGCCAATTGTATTGCTCGCTGCCCTTGGCCAAGTCCTTGCTCTGTTCGACGAGGTAGGCGAGTTCCGTTCCTTCCTTGTATGTCCGCCCGCCGTAGACGAGCTTGTTGGAATCGAGGATGACGAGGTGCGCGGGTCCGGAGTCGAAAGAGTAGTATGGGCGTCCCTTGTCCTGGCCCCAGAATTTCTTCCAGTTGGGTTCGACGGGGAAGTCGTGGTTGCCGATGACAGGGTACCAATCGATGCCGGCCTGTTTCAGAGGCTCCAGGAATACCCGTGTCAGCTTCCGGAAGTCCGCCTCCCGCCCGTTGAAGACAATGTCGCCATTGAGTACGACGAACTTGGGCTTGGCGTCAACGAGGCCCTTGATGATGTTCTTCGGCAGATCTTCCATGTGATCGCTGGTGACGGCAAAGGTCAGGACGCCGTCAGTATTTGCCGGCCGCTCTGTCGCCGTCTGCACCGCCGTGGCGTCCGGAGCCGACGGCACGCACCATACCCCCGGTGCAGCCACGACCAGGACCGGAATCAGCCGCTTACACATATGACTCTTTCGGGCATAGATTCTATGAGAGCCGGCAGTCCCTCACAACCGTTGCAACCTCAGCCGTTTCAGGAATCGCCGCGGCGCATCAGCAACAACATCTCTATCGCCGCCGGATCGTGCAGGAACGAATGATACATGCCCCATTCCCCGGTCCTTTCCATTGCGACCGTGTTACCCCTCATGTTACGCTGCGTAACACGCGCCGGCGGTGCATCTCAAGGCGCGCCGTAATTCCACGCGCGGCAATTGTTCCCACCCCACTGCGCGACTGGCACGCTGGTTGCTCTCATCAACAGGCGGCGCGGCGGCGCCGGCGAACGGCGGCCGCGCCGGAGATGCTTTCGGAGGTGCGCGATGGACAAGAGACCCCAGAAGCCCACGCGGGAAGAGGTCCTCCGGGAATTCCCCCCGGTCGGGAAGTACCGCGTCCGGCTGGTGCACAATCCCAAGCGGCCCGATGCCCAGCCCGTGCTCGACATCCGCGAATACGTGAGCTCGGAAACCTTCGAGGGTTTCACGCGCCGCGGGATCAGGCTCTCCGACAGGGCCCAGATAGACCTGCTCCGGGACGTCCTCAAGGAGGTCCTGGAGCGAAACGGGTTCGCCAAGCCCGCCCCTGGCGCGATGCCCCTGGAGTAATCACTTGAGCGACGCCTTGAGCTTGTCGATCTCAGGCTTGAGCGCCGGCGTCCGCTGCGGCTCGATCTCCACGGCCTTCTTGAAGTCAGCCAAGGCGTCGGCGTAATCCATGCGGTCGCGGTTGATGGCGCCGCGGAGGGCGTAAGCCTCGGCGCATGCGGGATCTATCTGGATCGCCTTGTCCAGGTCCTTGAGGGCCAGGTCGATCTTGCCGCGGCCGACGCGCGCCTGCGCGCGGGCGCAGTAGGCCCCCGACATGTAGGGCGAGACCTTCAGCAGGGGATTCGCCGCAAGCGCGCGCTCCAAGTCGGCCAGGGCTTGCTCGGGTTTCCCTTGCTTCAAATAGGCCTCGCAACGCGCCAGGTAGGCCTTGACGTATGCGGGATCCTTCTTGATGCCGGGGTCGCTCTGGACGGCCATCTCGAAGTCGCTCACGGCCCCCACGAAGTCCCCACGGCCCATCCTCGCCCTGCCGCGGTGTCCGAACGAGGCCAGCAGGGCGGGATCAAGCTTGGCGTCCGGCCTGAGCCGAAGCACCGTCTCGATGTCGGCGGCGGCGTGGTCGTGGTCCTGGAGCTGCGAATAGCAGATGGCCCGCAGCTCCCGGTAGCTCGCCTCGGCGGGTACCATGGTGATGGCCCAAGTAAGGCTCTCGATCGCCTCCTTGTACTTGCCCTCGCCGAAGAGGAGGTTGCCGCGGTGCCCGAAGGATGGGCCGAATACGGGATCCAATTCGTGGTCGGGGCGTATCCTCAGGATCCGGTCCAGATCCCCCAGTGCCGCGTCGTGCGCGCCCTGCCTGGCGCGGGCTGCGGCGCGGTGGTAGAGGGCCTCCACGTAGGCCGGCTCGGGCGGCACGCCCGGCTCGAGCGACTCGGCCGTCTCGTAATCGCCCACCGCCGGTTCGCAGGCCCCACGCTCCACGGCGGCGCGCGCGCGGCGCCTGTGGCAGTCGGCCTGCTCCCCGGCCGGCACGGCCTCCGGGTTGAGAGAGCGCGCGGCCTTGTAGTCCTCGATCGCGCGGTCAAGCTGGCCCGCGCCGGCCGCCCTGCGCGCGCGGTGCAGATAGGCCTCCGCGTAGCGGGGATCCACGGGGTATGATTTCTCTATCGACAGCGCCTTCTCAAGGTCGGCGATGGCGCCGTCGTAATCCTGCTTGCGCATGGATATAAGGCCCCGGTCGTGATAGGGGGACGCCTGGTTGGGATCGAGCTGCAGCGACAGGGAAAGGTCGTCCATGGCCCTCCCGTAATTGCCCTTCACCAGGTGGACCTGCGCGCGCGAGGCCAGCGCCCCGGCGTTCTGCGGATCGAGCTCGACCGCCCTGTTCAGGTCCTGCAGGGCCGCGTCGTAGTCCTTCTTGCGCACGCGGAGGTCGCCGCGCAGCGAGAGCGACCCGACGTGGTCCGGCTTGCGCATCAGGGCCTTGTCGAGGTACTCCAGCGCCTGGTCTATGCCGCCCATCATCGATAGCGTCTGAGCGCAGTAATAGCATGGTTCCGGGTTGGACGAATCGATCGGGACGCAGCGCTTGAAATCGGCGGCGGCCTCCTTCAGCCTCTTGAAGGCCAGGAGCGTCAGCCCCCTGTGGAAAAGGGCCTTGGGGTTGCGCGGGTCGAGCTTCAGCGCCACGTTGAAGTCGTATATGGCGTTGTCGTACCGCCCCGTCTTGTAGAGGAGCACCCCGCGCTCCACGTACGCCTGCGTGTAATCCGGGAACTCCTTGATGAGATCCGTCCATTGCGGGATGCCGAGGCCTCCTTCGGTCACATGGGGAGGGTGGGATTTCCTGGCCACGCGAAGCTTGGGCGCGTCCTCGGCCCTGCCCTCCCGGGCGGCGGGCGGCTGAGGGGCGCGGGCCAGGCGGGGCCGGCGGTGGCGGCGGAAACGAGGCATCTTTCCCTCCTCGGAAGCGCGGTGCTCGCCGCCGTCCGAACATAAGCCCGCGCGCCGGGGGAGTCAACATAAAATACATAAAATCATGAACGGGCCTTACCGGATGTATAATCCGCCCGTCGAACGGCTCGATATCTCGCACTGCCGCTCTTCTTGGCGGGCTGCGGCGCCGCCGGAAAGGACCAGATGAACGCCTCCGCCGACCTCCGCGCGCTCTGCGAAGACTTCTGGGAGCACTCCCTCCGCGAGAATCCGACTTGGGCCACATACCTCGGCGACTTCCGCTACAACGACCGGCTGACAGACATCTCCGAGGCCGGCCGCGCCAGGCGACTGGACGCCGCCAAGGGCTTCCTGGCCCGCCTCGGCAGGATCGACACCGCCTACCTCACCGGCCCGGAGCGCGTCACCGCGGAGATCCTGCGGATCCAGCTGGAGGATTCGATCGAGGAATACCGCCACAGGCTCTGGCAGATTTCCGTGGACCAGCTCTCCGGTCCGCAGGCGGAATTCCCCCAGCTGATGAACTACCACCCGCTGGACGACGAGGCGGGGCTGCTGGCGCGCTTCCGGGCCTTTCCGGTCCACATCGACCAGTACCTCGAGAACCTGCGCTCCGGCGCGCGGGAGGGACGGACGGCCGTGCGCCCGGCCGTGGAACGGGTGATCGGCCAAATCCGCGGGATGCTGGCCAAGCCGCCCGAGGCGTCGCCCTTCGCCGCCCGGCCGGCGTTCGTCCCAGCAATCCGCGACTCGGTCTACCCCGCCTACCGGAAGATGCTGGAGTACCTCGAAGGCGAATATCTCCCGAAGTCCCGCGAGCGCGACGTTGGGATATGGGCGATCCCCGGCGGAGACGAGGCATACCTGTTCCTCGCGCGGCACCACACGTCCACCGACCTGCCGCCGGAAGAGATACACATTATGGGGATCGAAGAGCTCAGGAAGATCCGCCGGGAGATGGAGGCGATCGCCGGCGGCGACCCGCGCGCGTTCGCTGATCGCCTCAAGAAGGATCATAAGAGCTTCTATTCCAGCGGCGACGAGATCATGGCGGGCGCCCGCCGGCACCTGGAACGGGCCGCCGCGGCGCTCCCGCGCTGCTTCAGGCGGCTGCCGCGCGCGGGTTGCGAGGTCAAGGCGATCGAGCCGTACCGCGAAAAGGACGCGCCGGGGGCCTATTATTACGCGCCGGACGAGAAGATGACCAGGAAAGGGATATTCTACGTCAACACATGCGATCCGGGCTCCAGGCCGCGCTTCACCATGCCGGCGCTCGCCTTCCACGAGGCCGTGCCCGGCCACCACCTCCAGATCGCCCTGGCCATGGAACTGGAGAACCTGCCGAAATTCCGGCGCCACGGCGGAGCCACCGCCTTCATCGAGGGCTGGGCGCTCTACGCCGAGCGGCTGGCGGACGAAATGGGGCTTTATGAAGATGACCTATCGAGGTTTGGCATGCTCACCTACCAGGCGTGGCGCGCGGCGCGGCTAGTGGTGGACACCGGCATTCACGCCAAACGCTGGACGCGGCGGCAGGCGATCGACTTCTTCCTGGAAAACGTGGCCCTCTCAGAGGGCGAGGTCCTCAACGAGATAGACCGGTACATCATCTGGCCCGGCCAGGCACTCGCCTACATGGTCGGCCAGCGCGAGATCATGGCCCTACGTGAGGAGGCTCGACTGGCGCTGGACAACGGCTTCGACCTGGCGGAGTTCCACGACACGGTGCTGCGTAACGGCGCGGTCCCGCTCAAGACCCTGCGCCGCCTCGTCGGCGACTGGATCGCGTCGAAAAAATAGGGTCGCTTCTTCCGCTTGACTGCGGCCCGCGGGCGGTTAAACTGATGTCGCCGGATCGGGACGGCCGCCGTCCCCGTCGACAGTTCCGGTCGACACGCCTCCCGGTCCACGATCTTTCGAGCGCGGGGGTGTAGCTCAATTGGTTAGAGCATCGGATTGTCGATCCGAAGGTTGGGGGTTCGAGCCCCCTCACCCTCGCCACCCTGGGCCGCCGGGCGGCGTCACTCCCGGGTGAAGACAACCTTGTCCAGCATGAGGTTCCGGTCGGAAACGCCCGGTATGTTCTTGTCGTTCACGAAGGCCAGCTCAAGCTCCCGCTCGCCCTCCGCCAGTTCAACCGACAGCGAATAGGACCGCCAGCCGCCGGAGGTCAGCTGGATCCGCCCCACCCTCTTCCCGTCGACGCGGATCTCCACCAGCGGATAGACGCCCTCGCACTCGGTCCCGCACGCCGTCACCTCCACGGTGTAACGGCCCGAGGCGGCCACCCGCACCCTCGTCCTCACGTACCCGTTGCACGCCAGCGAGACATGAGTCCCCGCGTTGTGGAAGTGAGGCATGCCGGGCTGCGGCGCCATCCGCTCGCACTCCACGGCCACGGAATGCCTCGGAAGGAAGTCCCCCCCGAGAGCCGTGAGCATGGAACACGCATGCCGCGCCGCCTTGCGGGCGTTCGCCTCCTCGGTGTCCCAGCGAAGCTGGTCCACGACCAGGACGCCCTTCCCGCGCCTCGCGGCCGCGATCGCCGCCGGGACCGTGAGGAACCGCGCCCCGCCGGGGCGGTCGTCGCGCGCCACCAGCACCCTGTCCACGTAGAGGTTGCGGTCCTCCCTCGGCGGGTCGGCGGCGTCGTTGATGAACGCCACGGTGACTCGGCGCCTCCCCTTCCCCACCCGGCCGTAGACGGCGTGGGTCTTCCATTCGCCGCCAACGGAAACCAGCCCCAGCGGCGCCCCGTCGATCGACACGCGGGCCACGGGATATACGCCGCGGCACGGCGTGCCCCGCGCCGTGATCCCGACGACGTAGAATCCCTCCGAAGGGAACTCCACCCCGCCGGTGGCAGACCCCGCCGTCGCGAAGACAACGCCGGGATCCTGCCGCGCTACGAGCTGCCCCTCCAGTTTCCATTCCTCGATCTCGTACGCCTCCACCTTTCTCCCCTCGATGCTCTTGACAAGGACGCCGTCGGCCGTCCCCTCCGCCAGCGGGGTTTCCGACCGCGGTGCCCCCTCGCGCCTGCCGAGCCAGTAGAGATCCTCCCTCGCGATCGCCTCCAGCAGTGGATCGTCGCACTGCGCACGCGTGACCGGCCCAGCGTGCGGCCGGAGCTCCGCGTCGATCTCGAAGGCGGCCCGCAATGTCTCGTATGCCTCCGCCGAGACGCGGTGGACCAGGAGCGTCCCGCCGTTCTCAACGAACCTGAGGAGTTTCGGGACGGCCTCCATCTGCCCCCGGCAGACGACCAGGGCGAATCCCGACAGGTCGGCGGCTCCCAGCCTGCCCGTCAGATCTTCAAAGCGCAGCCCGAGGCCGCGAAGGAATTCTCGGTAGGCCGGCGGGCCCGCCACCGCGGTCCGCCCGTCGGGCGCGCGCCCGACGGAGGAGAGATACTCCAGGAGATTCGCAAGTATCCTGCCGGCGGCGGGCTCGGTAGAGTATTTTTCTACGAGCTTCAGCTGGGAGTGGACGATGCGGCCGCGGCCCAGCGGGCGCTCAAGAAGGGGCGCGTGGTCCAGGCCGGCCGCCGAACCTGAGACGACTATCGGCACGGACGCGCCGGAAACCGGACGTGGAAGCTCGCAGGACGCCACCATGTGGTCCCCGCGCCAGAACTTGAGATCTTCGCGGTCCACCCCCCTCAGGGCCGGATGCCCCGGCCGCAGCGGGAACGTCATCGTGGACGCATGGGGGGACAGCGTGATCTCGAAGAGCCCCTCTGGATATGCCTTCTGCTCCAGGACCAGCACGCGGCCGCCGCCCGCAACCCCAGCGACTCGAAGATCCTCGTCGCAGTCCCCGCAGGATCATGGAGGCCGAACCTCGCCGGCGACGCCGGCCGCGGCCTTGGGAAGACGGTATACGCGTGGACGTCCTCGAAGACGCGCATCCCTCCCCGATCAAGGGCCAGCTTCCACTCCAAGGGGGTCTTCCTCTCTACCGCGGGCATCCGAAGGACCACCTCCAGCATCCGGTGCCCTGCGGGTTTCAGTTCCACCCTTTCGGCTCCCCTTGCCAGTTCCCTTCCCTCCATGGAAAGAACCCACCGGAAGTCGAGGGCGGACGCATCGAGCACGTCGTTGAAAATCTCGACGCGCCGGCGCACCTCGTCTCCCGCATAGAAGCGGCGGTCGTAGTCGTGGCAGTACGCGGCCATGGGCCGATAGGCGTACCGGTGGGCGCGGTAGAGGGGATTGGTATCGTCGAGGGCCCCTCCCTCGATGACCGTCCACGGCGATATGCCGGCGACCTCGAAGTGGCGGTAGCCGAGTATCTGCATCTTCCAGCACTCCGCCTTGCCGAGATTGCGGTACCGGCGGTAATCGATGTAGGCGTCGTCGCCGAAGAAGACGGTGTGCCACGAAGGATCGCTTGAGGGGAGCCAGAGAAACTCCCCGACGTAGATGGGTTTGTCCTTCCTCCACAGGAAATGGGGCTCGCCGTTGAAAAAAAAGCCCCCACCGCCGCCGCCGCGCCACGGCCGGTCAAGCCAGTAGGCCTCGTTGGGCCAGCAGGTGTAGTCGGGATACTCGTGCGGGTAGTGGATACCGATGGCGTCGGCTACGCCGTCCGGGTCGCCGTCCGATTCGTAGAAGAAGGGCCGCGTCGGATCCCACTCCCGCACCAATCTGCCCATGCGGACGAGCTGGGACTTGGGATAGGGCGTGTCGTCGTTCAGCCGCGGCCCGGTGAACTCGTTCTCCAGGCTCCACATGACGACGCTGGGGCGGTTCTTGTGACGGTCGATCATGGCCTTGAGGTGCCGTGCATAGTTCTCCCAGAAGACTTGGTCGTTGACCCGGTAGACGACGTCGTCGTTCCACACGGCGCCCTCGACGATCATCATGAGTCCGACCTCGTCGGCGACCTCGTAATGGACAGCCGGCCAGGGCTGCGTATGGGTGCGGAAGGCGACGCAGCCAGCATCCTTGACGGCCTTCCACCTCCCGGCGATTTCCTCGCGCTTCATCGGTCCATGGGGGGGCCACCAGGACGTCGCCAGGAGGTTGACGGGAACGCCGTTGAGGAAGAAGCGGTGGCCCTCGACCCGGAACTCGCGGAAGCCGAAGCGGGTGCGGATCCGGTCGCCGCTGGAGAGTTCGGTCCTCAGGTGATAGAGATAGGGATCGGCGTGCGACCATAGGCGGGCGTCCGGCCATGCGGCGCGGGCCACGGACCTGGCCGTACCGCCGGCGGGGACGCGTATCCCGAGCGCCGGGAGGCGCAGGACGTCGCGGCCCTGGTCCTCGACCGCGGCGGCGAGTTCCACCTGCGCGTCGGCGGCCGATTCGTTCGCGACGGCGTATTCGACCTCGAGTTCGCGGCGCCGCACGGAGGTCTTTACGAAGAGGTCGCGGACGTGCACGGCGGGGTGGGCGACCAGCCTCACGTCGTCCCAGATGCCGTAGAGGTTGAAGAGGCCGCCGATCGGGGCGAGGATCATGTCGCGGGGCTGGCCGCGTAGGTTGTCCCACGACGCGCGGGGGTCGATCTCCGCCCTTCCGGGGGCGAATACGCCGGTCCAGTCGTGGGCGCCCACGGCGAGCTCGTTCGGGCCGTCGAAAACCACCGCGCCGGTGGCGTCCACCTCGAACGGGTCGTAGCCGCCGAAGCAACCGCCCAGGTGCTGTCCGTTGACGAAGACGCGGCTGTTGTACTTGACGCCGCCGAAGCGGATCTTGATCCTCAGGCCTCGTAGTGAGGCCGGCAGCGTGAACGAGCGCCGGAACCAGGCCCTCTTGAAGTCGACGCCCGTCAGGTATCCCGGGAGGGAACACGCCTTCCAGGCACCTTCGCGGGGCGGTGAGGAGAGCTCTGGGACGATCACGTATTCCCATGCGCCGTTAAGGTCAATCTCAGTCCGCCCGGCCTGCGCCTCACGCGACTGGAACGCCGAGGCAACCCAGAGCGCCGCGATCAGAGGAAGCATGAACGGATCTCCAGGAACGGGAGTCCCCACTATGGAACGCCGGCGGATTTCCCGGCATGCCGCCGGTCCGTTATTTTCTTGTTTACACGTTGGATTCAGGCGATCAGGCGGGACAATATGATGAGCACTCTAGGAGGCGGTCCATGAAGCTCCTCGTGTCCGTATATCTCGGCCTTTTCCTCCTGGCGGCCATCCCCGCAGGGGCCCTGTCGCCTCAGGATGATCCCCCCGACATCAATTTCCAGGACAAGGTCAACAAGGCCATAGACAAGGGTGCCGCCTACCTCAAGGGCAAACGCACCGGCTCGTACCACCAAGACATAGAGAACGGCAACGAGCTCATCCTGTTGACGCTGCTTCACGCCGGCGTCCCGGACACCGACGCGGACTTCCAGGACATACTCAAGTACATCCTCGAGTCCAAGCTCGAGAAGACCTACAAGGTTGCCCTCACCGCAATGTGTCTGGAGGAATACGACCGCGTGAAGTACCAGTGGCGCATTCACCAGTGCGCCCAGTTCCTGGCCGACAACGTTAGCCCAAAGGGGCTCACGCGTTACGGGGTGCCGAGCATCCACGTCGAAGACATCAAGCCGGTCCCCACCGGGGAACGCAAGGACATCAGGACGACAGGGATGCGCAACTACGGAGAGGCCGCGGAAAAGCCCCGGGATCCCCTGGCGAGGGAGAAACCGCGCGTCACCAGGATCATCCAGGTGAAGCGGCGGCGGGAGGGGCCCGGCGACCACGACCACTCCAACATGCAGTACTCGGCGCTGGGCATGAGGGCGTGCCACGACTCGGGTTTCCGCTTCGAGCCGCAGCTTCTCCGGGAGATCGAGGACCACTGGCGCCAGAGCCAGATCGAGGACGGCGACGCCAAGGAGGAGGTGCTGAACCTCGACCCGCCGAAGAAACTACAGAAGGCCGGCCCCGGCTCCACCAAGGCGCTGATGTCGGTCAAGGCCAGGCCGGAGGGATGGGGCTACCAGGGCGGGGATCCCCGCGGCTCGATGACGGCCGGAGCGGTTGGGGCGCTCTGCATCATCGATTACATGCAGGGCAAGGACTGGCGCGAGGACAAGGACGTCCTCCAGGGCCTCCAGTGGCTCAACAAGAACTTCTCGGTCACGGAGAACCCCAGGCTCGGCGAGAAGTGGTACTACTATTACATGTACGGCCTCGAGCGCGCCGGGATGCTCTTCGGCACGGAGGTCATCGGCGACCACCGCTGGTACCGCGAGGGGGCCGAGCAGCTCCTCAAGGACCAGAAGGCCAACGGCAGCTGGGGCAGCTCTGTCACCGACACCTGCTTCGCGATACTCTTTCTGAAGAGGGCCACCCGGCGCCTCGACGTGGCCACCCAGCCAGCCCGCAGATAGGCCGACGGGGGGAAACCGGGGAAAAAGGGCTTCGGCCGGCGACCGCGCCGTGCTAGGATGTGACATCATGAAAATCCGTTCCGCGGCGGTCCTGATCCTCCTCTCCGGCGCCTGCGGAGTCCCCTCCCCCGGATCGGCGCCCCGCAGCCGCCCCAACATCCTCTGGATCACCGCCGAGGACATGAACTGCCAGCTCGGCTGCTACGGCGACGCCTACGCCGTCACGCCGAACCTCGACAGGCTCGCCGCCCGCGGCGTCCGCTACACCGGCGCATTCGCCACCGCGCCCGTGTGCTCCCCTGCCCGTTCGTGCCTCATCACGGGGATGTACGCGACCACCCTGGGGACGCACAACCTCAGGTCAACCTTCCCCATCCCGGACGCCGTCCTGGGATTCCCGGCCCTCCTCCGGGCCGCCGGCTACTACTGCACCAACAACGTCAAGACCGACTACAACACCAGCTCCGAGCGACGGCTCATCGAGGAGTCCTGGGACGAATGCAGCGCGCGCGCCCACTGGCGCGGCCGCGGGCCCGGCCGGCCGTTCTTCGCCGTCTTCAACTGCATGGATACACACCAGTCGCGCGCGTTCGAGTTTCACGAGCCCGAGCTGGCAAGGCGCCTCAAGCCGCATGAGCGCCGCGATCCCGCAAAGGCGCCGCTGCCGCCCTACTACCCCGACACGCCGGCGGCCCGCGCGGCGGTCGCGCGATTCTACGACGGCATCACCCTCATGGACCGCGACCACGTGGGACGCCTCCTGGCGGAACTCGAGGAGGACGACCTGGCGGAGGATACGATCGTCTTCTTCTACGGCGACAACGGCATGGGGCTGCCGCGTGGCAAGCGGACGCTCTACGACTCCGGCCTCAAGGTCGCCCTGATAGTCAGCTTCCCGGAAAAATACCGCTCATGGGCGCCGGCGGCGCCGGGCGGAACCTGCGAACGCCTTGTGAGCTTCCTGGACTTTGCCCCCACGGTCCTCAGCCTGGCCGGCGTCCCCGTCCCCTCCCACATGCAGGGAACGCCATTCCTGGGTCCCGCCGCCCGCCACGGGCCCGACGCCGTCTTCGGCGCACGCGACCGCGTGGACGAGGCATTCGACCTCTCACGCTCGGTCCGCGACCGGCGCTGGCTCTACATCCGCAACTACATGCCCCACCTCTCAGCGGCCCAGCCCGAGCGATTCTCCGACCAGTCGGCCCTGCGCCGCGAGATCCTCAAGCTCGCGGGGGAAGGAAGGCTCGGCGACGCCCCCATGACCTACGCCCGCCCGCGCAAACCGCTCGAAGAGCTCTACGACACGGAAGCCGATCCGCATCAAATACGCAATCTCGCGGATTCGCCGGCGCACGGGGGTATCCTCGAACGGATGAGGAAGCGCCTCCATGACTGGATTCTGGAGACGCGAGACTTGGGTTTCCTCCCCGAGACCGAGATGGCCCGCAGGTCCGCCGGCTCGCCCCCTTCAAGCATGGCCCGGCGATACGACGCCTACCCGCTGGATAGGATAATGGCGGCGGCGGATCTAGTCGGGCGCGCCGGCGCCGCCGAACGGCAGCTGGAGCTGCTGGCGGATGCGGATCCGGCGGTCCGCTATTGGGCCGCGGTGGGGCTCCGCGCCGGGGGTGGAGCCACGGCGCCGGCCGACGGCCCCCTGAAGGCCGCCCTGCAGGACGGATCTCCCTGCGTGCGGATCGAGGCGGCTGCGCTGATGGCGGAACGCGCCGGCGGGCGGGACGCCTTGGAGGTCCTGGAGCGCGAGCTGCGGTCGGACGACCCGGACGCGGCCCTGCGGGCGGCGCGGGCGCTGGAGCTGCTGGGACATAAGGCCGCCCCGGCGCGCGCCGCCATGGAGTCGGTCCTGTCGGCGCTCAAGGACCGGAAGGACGACCCGGCGATGTTCATCAGATTCGCGCTGGAGGGGGCCCTCGAGGGGCTCGGCGGCGGGCGCTGAACGCCCCGCGCCGGGAAGCGGCGCTGTTGAGAATCGTGGCCGCCCTGACGCGTTTCGTTTATGGAAACGGGATCACGATAGAATGATAAGGAACGACGACATGACGCACGAGGCGAACCACGGCGGTTCCAGGCGCGACTTCCTCAAGGGGGCGGGCGGGGCGGCGGCATCGGCACTGGCGGCGGCGGCCATACCGCCGGTCCACCCATCCGGCGGCGAGACCCTACAGGTCGCCCTCATAGGCTGCGGCGGGCGCGGCACCGGGGCGGCGGGGGACGCCTTGGCAACGAGCAAGCAGGGCCCCATCGTCCTCACCGCCATGGCCGACGTCTTCGAGCACAAGCTCAAGCGCAGCGTCAAGAGCCTCAAGGAATCCCACAAGGCCCAAGTCGACGTGCCGCCGGAACGGCAGTTCCTGGGCTTCGACGCCTACAAGAAGGCGATGGACTGCCTCAAGAAGGGCGACATAGCGATCCTCGCCACGCCCCCGGCCTTCCGCTGGGTCATGTTCTCCTACGCGATCGAGAAGGGGCTGAACGTCTTCATGGAGAAGCCGGTCACCGTCGACGGCCCCACCACGAAGCGCATGTTCAAGCTCGCGGAGGAGGCCGACAAGAAGAACCTCAAGGTCGGCGTGGGCCTCATGGTCCGCCACTGCCGCGGCCGCATGCAGCTGGCGGAGCGCATCCGCAACGGAGAGATCGGCGACCTGATCCTCCTGAGGGGGTACCGGATGGGAGGCCCCGCGGCGCAGTGCGGCCCCTACAAGCCGGGAAGCCAGAGCGAGATACTCTACCAGATTTCCCGCTTCCACAGCTTTCTTTGGGCCTCCGGCGGCGTATTCAGCGACTTCAACATACACCAGATCGACGAGCTATCCTGGATGAAGGGATCCTGGCCGGTGAAGGCCCACGCCACGGGAGGCCGCCACTACCGCGGCGACACGGCCGACCAGAACTTCGACAACTACACGGTCGAGTACACATACGCCGACGGGACCAAGTTCTACTTCGCCGCCCGGTACATGGCCAACTGCGAGGGCGAGTTCGCCAGCTACGTCCACGGCACCAAGGGCTGCGCGGTCGTCTCCACCCATGCCCACACCCCCGGAAAGGTACGCACCTACAAGGGCCACACCTTCGATCAGAAGGACTTGATATGGGCCTTCCCTCAACCGGAGCCTAACCCCTACAGGATGGAGTGGGTGGACCTCGTGGAGGCCATCCGCAAGAACAAACCGTACAACGAGGCAAGGCGCGGCGCCGAGGCGAGCCTGGTGACCTCCATGGGGCGAATGGCCGCCCACGTCGGGAAGACCGTGACCTACGACGAGATACTCAACCACGACCACGAATTCGCCCCCGATCTGGATAAGCTGACGACCTTGGATTCGCCGGCGCCGCTGCGGGCCGGCCCGGACGGCAAGTACCCCTTCCCGATGCCCGGCCAGAAGAAGAACCGGGAATACTAGGGGATGTCGCTCCCGGCAGTGCCGTCATGCGTGCTGGCGGCGGCGCTCTGGACGACCGCCCCGCCCCAGGGGGCGCGCGGACCCGGCGGCGACGCCCCCATCAGCGCCGACCGCGGCGAGATCGGCGACCTGCTGCGCCGCTGGCACGCCGAGGGCACCGCCGCCGGCAACAAGGGCGACCTCTACGACAACCGCGACAGGGGCCACTCAGCGCTGGCGATGGGCCCCTATCCCCAGCTCGGCAAGGTCACCTATACGGAAGAGGAGAGGCAAAGGCGCCTTGACTGGGCCTTCTGCCCGCTGGTGCGCCCCGGGGTGGTCTTCGGGAACTCCTCCACCTCGGCGGGCCCGTGGGAGGGCGGCAGCAACGCCAGGCACGCCTACGCGAACCCGCGCGGGCTGGCCGTTCTGGCGGCCCAGTACACGCGCAACAACCTCTACATCTATCCCGAGCACCGCGACCACGACCCCGGTCACAACGGCGTGCCCGACGGCTTCGGAGATCTCTTCCCCACGAACACCCCATTCCTGATCGTCTCCCAGGGATCGTCCGGCTCCGACCAGCCGTTCATGAAGGCCGTCGCGTTCACCCTTGCCGCCTTCAGACCGGAGGTCAAGAAGAAACTGATCGAAACCGGCCTCTTGATGCCGACGATGCAAATGATCCTCCGCTGGACCAACAAGCACCTCCGGGATCCCTCCGTCGAATATCTCACCGGCAAGGCCCATCCGACGGCCTTCGAGGGCTCATGGGTCGATCCGCTGAAGATGGTCCGGACCGCGCACGACATCACCCTCGAGACGATCCCGCCCGTTGCGGTGCTCAAGGTGCTGGAGGAGGACGAGCCCAAAAACGGGCTGGACTTCTTCGAGCCCGGCGCCACGGAGAAGCACTTCGATTCGCCCTTCGTCATCGCCCGCATATTCCGCGGCAAGCGGCGCCTCCGGCGCATGGTCGTCAGCGCCGAACAGAGCCTCGACGTCAACAACCGCCCGCTCGCATGGCATTGGGCGGTTCTGCGCGGCGACCCCGCCGACGTGCGCATCAAGCGGAAGAACGACCGCGGATCGGTGGTCGAGATCATCGCCGCCTGGCCTGCCCGCCGCCCGGTCCAGCCGGGATCTCCCTTGGAATCCAACCGCGTGGACATAGGGGCGTTCGTGCACAACGGCGCGCACTTCTCGCCGCCGAGCTTCATCACTTACTTCTCCCTCGACCACGAGGCCAGGACCTACGCCGAGGACGGCCGCCTCCTGGAAATCGGCTACCAGACGGGCGAGACGACGCTTTCCATCCGGGACTGGCCGAGCCTCTTCGCCCTCCTGGGGGATGATGAAGCCTCCTCTTGGCCGGCCAGGCTGCTCAAGAGATCGCTGAGCGGCGTGGAGCTCGCCTCGCTGCGCAAGGCCGCCCCCGAGCACGCGCGGCTGGCCTCGGCGGCCAAGGCCGCCGAGGAAAACAGGAAGCGCGCCGACGAGGCGAGAAAAAAAGCGGAGGCCGCCAAGGCCGCCGATCCCGACGCATTCAAGAGGGCCGAGAAGGAGGCGAAGGACGCCCAGAAGGCGCACGAAGAGGCGAACCGCGCCCTCGCCCGGTTCCTCGCCCCGCTCGAGGAGTCGGCGATCCGGACCCTCCGCGCGGCGGCGGCCGACCCTTCCTTCTACGTCTGTCACCAGTCGGAGATCGAGGCCTTCCTGGCGACCGACGAGGCGAAGGGCCGGCGCAGGATGCTGGAGGAGGCGCGATCGCGGCTGGTGAGGCTCGGCATACTTGAAGGGGGGGCGGGCCGCCCCTTCGAAACGCGGCTGATCCGGCCCGGGAACCCGACGAATTTCGAGAAGGCGATGCTCGAGCGGTTCCACGGCGAGATACTGGCCGGGGTTCTCTTCCCGGGCGCCGTGGGAAGCTCCTTCAAGGTGAACTACGTGCAGCCGGAGATATCCGAACCGCCATACTGGCGGGACGTGTACCTGCACGACGCCAAGGGCAAGGAAACCGGCTGGGTCCGGTGGGGAGACGAGGAACCGCGGGAATTCAACGCGGAAGGGCTCCTGGTCCTGGAGAAGGATCCCAGGGGCCGCCCCCTGAAGGCAAGGACCATGAAGTACGAGCCCGAAAAACCTTCCGTGGACAAGGCCGGGAGGCGCCGCGGCCCCTTCTGGCGCAGGACGCTCCAGATCCCCGGCGAGGAGATACGCTACTACGACTACGCCGGGGAGGACGACCGGACGGGACGCGTCGTCCGCACGGAAAGGGTCGATCAGGCGTCCCACGAATGATCCTTGGAGATTTCCCGCGGTTTCGATCGTAATATGATTCGGTGCGAATGAGGGGAGGCGCCCCATGAGAAAAGCCCTCCTGTCCCTGGCGTTCGTCGCCCCGCTCGTCTCCGCCCAGGAACCCGCCGGCGAGAAGATTCGCGTACTGCTGACCTACGGCGGCCACGACTTCGAGCAGAAGCAGTTCTACGCCATGTGGGACGTCATGCCGGGAATCGCCTGGACGAAATGCCAGCTGCCGAAGGAGGCGGACCGCCTGAAACCGGGCCTGGAGAAGGATTTCGACGTCATAGCCCGCTACGACATGGTACCCAAAGTGACCCCCGAGCAGCGGCAGGCGTTCATGGAACTGATGAAGACCAGCGGCATCGGACTGGTATCGCTGCACCACAACATGGGCGCCCATCGGGACTGGGACGACTACAAATCGATAATCGGCGGGAAGTTCATATTCAAACCCTGCGAGATCGAGGGGAAGGCCTACACCAAGTCAGGCTGGGCCCACGGCCAGGACCTGAACATTATCGTCGCCGACAAGGACCACCCCATCACGAAGGGTGTGGAAGATTTCACCATCCACGACGAGACGTACAACAAGTACTACGTGGCCTCGGACGTCAAGGTCCTCCTGAAGACGGACCACCCGAAGAACGACCCGCAGATCGCGTGGGTGAAGGAGTTCGGCCGGAGCCGGGTGTTCTACTTCATGCTGGGACACGACCACGTCGCCTGGGAACACCCGAACTACAGGAAGATACTGCTCCAGGGCATCCGCTGGGCGGCCAGGAAATAGCGGGGTCGCGATGAGTCCGCTGCGCTGCGCGCTCCTGGCGCTCTTGACGTCATACCCGGCGGAGGCCGTGCCGCAAGGCGCCGCTTCTCCACAGGCCGTCGAAACCGTGGAAATCCGCGACCGCGCCATACACGTCAACGGGAAGCCGTTCTTCCCGATCATGTGCTGGCTCCAGGATCCCGCCAACTTCCCCCTGGCGCGGGAATGCGGGATGAACACGACAGCCGGTTACTGGAAGGGTTCCGGCGGAACAAACAGCGTTCTGGAGTACTTGGGACTGGTTGAAAAGGCCGGCCTGTACGGCGTGATGCCGTTCGACCCGGGACTGAAAGGCAACAAGGCCCTGCTGGGATACATCCACGACGACGAGCCGGATCTCCCGCGCCAGGTCAGCGACGCCGCGATCGAGCCTTCCGCCAAACTGAGGATCAACAGGAAGACGCCCCTCTGGAAACTCCTCGACGGAGATCTGAGCTCATGGTCGGTCCTGGATCCGCTGGAGGGGGCGTCCTTCACCATCCGCCTGGCAAAGCCCGTGACGGTCCGCAGCTTGGCGGTCTCCGTGACGGTTTCCAAGGGCCTGTCGCTGCCCAAGGAGATATCCTTCGCGGCGGGCGGCGCGGAACTGCTGAGGACCGCCCTGGAGCCCAAGCCGGGCCGACAGAAATTCGCGCTGGCGTCGCCGGCCACGTTCCAGGAACTGACGATCAAGGTAACAGCGATCATCAAGGGCGCACAGGAATGGGGATCCCTGGGGGAGATCGAGGCATACGACGCGAACGACCTGAACGTCCTGCTGAGTCCTCCCCGCCAGGTTCCCCGCGCGACGCCGGAGGAAACCGCGAGGAAATACGCCGAGATCAAGGCCGTCGATCCTGACCGCCCCGTATTCATGACGCTCACGGGCAATTTCCACCCACACTTCAAGAAGTGGACCGACGAGCAGATGAAGATGTACCCGAAGTACGTGGAGGCCGCCGACGTGGTGGGTTACGACATCTATCCCATCTACGGCTGGAACAAGCCCGAATGGATACACCTGGCGCACGAGGCCACCGACAGGCTGGTGGCGATGGCCAGGACGAGGCCCGTCTACGCGTGGATCGAGACCAGCAAAGGCGGCCAATGGACGGGGCCTCTTGAGAACCAGAAGGAGGTCACCCCGCGGCACATCAAGGCCGAGGTGTGGATGTGCATCTGCCGCGGGGCGACCGCGATAGGGTATTTCACACACAAG
>FWPU01003374.1_pt1 | contig 40498 bp, 26 predicted proteins | sample 2228361 | NCBI WGS metagenome assembly FWPU01 (sample SAMEA103939777, study PRJEB20133) | metagenome | reverse complement strand
CAACCTCAACCGCTGGTACGATCCTTCCGTCGGCCGCTGGCTGAGTGAGGATCCGAGTGAAGCTGACATCAACCTCTACCGCTACTGCCACAACAACTCCGTTCTGTTTGTTGACCCTTACGGGCTTGAGGATACGGGTGGCGGCGACTCTGGTACTGTTCGCAACTGCACCCGCGATGCAATCCGGCGGCAGTACAGCATCCCCGGTGTCGTGACTCGCGCGATGGCGGCGTTAGGGCTGCCAGATGTCGAACTCGACGGCCGCTTCTACGCCCAGATAAAGCGATGCGAAGTGTGCTGCGGAGACGGCACTTGGAAACCGAGTATCACGGGGTCAATCGGGGCGTCATTGTATGCCAAGGGCGTCCAAGGAAAGAAAGACCTCAAGTATGTGAGTTTTGAGTATGGTCTGTACTTTCGCGCTGGTGGCGCTGGCAGTGTGGCCTTCGCCTATAATGGCTGCAAGGACGAATTGAGCGGCAGCGGGTGCTTTAGCGTGTACGTTGAAGGCGGCCTTCTTGGACAAGCGGAGGCCAAAGGTGGATGGATCAACGTTGGTGCGGGTGTTCGGGGTGGAGTCCACGTCAAGTCAACTGTCTGTCTGGCGTGTGCTGCTCACACCTGTAATGTTACTCTCCAGACATGCGTTGCCGCCCGCTTCCGCATGTGGGCTTTTCTCAAATGGAACACTTGGTGGAGCAATAAGAAATGGGAATATCTCAGGGAATACTCCGCTGAAGCCTGTACTCCAAGCGTCCCAATCTATTCATTCAGTTTCTGACCGTAACACGACCAGCCAGGCTTAAACTCTATCCCTCGTTGTCACGCAAATGTCCGAGCAGGGTAGTTTCGCGTCCGCCACCTACAGCGCTTGTGTGGAGAGAGCGCGTCAGCGGCTTTGCCTAAGACAAGACGCTCCACAGGATATTGCGCTCAGGGCGATCACTTTTGCAAGCCGCACGGGATCGGAAAGTGAGGGCTGGTGGGGCTTGAAGGATCACATCTCCGGGAGCGTAGCCGGAGAAGTCTGCTTTTGCAGGATCAGGAGCAGAACGGATCCGGTGCAAGGATATGTTTGCGTGCGTCTTTCTTCGGGGGCTTTGCTTGAGGCTGTTGAGTTCGCGTCCGCACCACGGATAACCCACTTGTTCGCCCGAGGCACGGCGCTGGGGCGTATGATTGAGGAGCAATTGCCAAGGGATGCGAGTTGGTGGCGGAGGATCATCGGGGGAAAGCGAATTTGGCAGGTCTTTCTGCGCGAGAGGATGATCGGGAGCGTCGACCTCAATTACCCGCTGGACAAGAACTCACGATTACTCCTGCAAACGGTCGACGGGACTTCGCTTCCAATCGGTTTAGCCTCTGTTTGGGGCCGTGAAGAGACGCGATTTGTCATCCCACCGGACGCCCCAAGAGTGAATGACGACTTGGAAGCGTTGCACTTCTTGTTGGTGATTGTTTTTCGTATCCTCCTCCAGCTTGATTTCTGTACGAGCTAGTTTTTGGGAACGATGGTGGTGGCCGACCACGCGGCACGTGCCAGCCGGCCGCAATAGCCTGGTGGCAAGCACCTGCTCGCGTCATGGATGCCAACTGTCAGAGCGGCTTGCAGGTAGCCGCGTCGGCAGTCTGAAAAAGCCTCGCGATCACAGTCGATACATCAGCCGCGTGCGACGGGGGTGACCACCGTGGTCAATCACCTGGTCTATGACGCCTTCGGCAACGTGACGCGCATGGGGAGCCGCCAGCGGATGGGCAGCCGGTGGGTAAGGGGGAGTCGCTGGGTGACATGGAGCCGCCGGTGTGAGCCGGCGGTGGATAGTCTCTTCCTCTTCACCGCCCGGCCGTTCGACCCCGACACCGCCCTGCAAAACAACCTCAACCGCTGGTACGACGCAGCGGTGGGAAGGTGGCTTAGCGAGGACCCGATCGGCTTCGGCGGTGGTGACGAAAGCCTGTATCGGTACGTCGGCAACGGCCCGCTGACGAACGCCGACCCCAGCGGGCTTGGGCCATTTTGGGATGCGTTTATGTGCGCTATGTACGCGACGGCAGCCGGGTTTGTATACACGGGATGGGTGGTTTCGTGCGTGACGTGTCTCATCCCGGGGGAGGGCGCCGGGGCGCTGGATGTTCCAGAATGCCTGGCGTGCGTCGGCGGCGGACCTGCAACTATAATCGCCATCGACGAGGCCATCGAGCAATGCGAGAAGGCATGCGATCCAGAGAACCTTCAGAAGCTTCGTCAGTGGCGGGCGGACGTGGAGGAGAAGCTTGATAAGGTCCGCAAGGTGCTGGGGAGAAAATGACATGTCGGGGGAGCGTCCAATCAACGCGCTGGCCCTTACGGATGAGGAGCAACGGGTACTGCAGCGCGTTCTGAGATGTGATTTGCGGCCGCAGCGCTGGGTCACCACGGGTGTTGTTGTTTTCGGGAGTTTTCTTGGCGTAGCGTTGCTTGTTGGCGCAGGGGCTGTAGGCGACCCATTGCTACTTGCGGGTGGGGTGCAGGTTCTGATGCTAACCCCTGTTTTGGGTGTCGTCCGCTCGCGCGTATTAGTGCTTTACTCTATCATCCAGAAACTGTGGTTCCAGTCCGCAGGCGTCGCTGCTCCAGGAGCGAAGCCTTCCGGGTCTTCGAGCCGGTGCAACAGCCGATAGGTACAAAAAAAAGGAGCCAGCGTTGACGTCCGTGGTCAGCAGTAGCTATTTTGCCAGGTGTCGGCCTCTGGCCGCTCTTCTCCGGTTGGGTGAGAGCGGGACGGTTCGCGGGGCCATGACCAATGTCTTGATGTACGATGCGTTGAGCCGGGCGTGGCAGCCGGGGAGCCGCCGGCGTGAGCCGGCGGTGGAGTCGCAAGCGCGATGTCTGGCGGCTTGGACCAATCGGTAACGCCAGTCCATCGGAGGCTGACGCCAATCCACCGGGGGCTGACGCCGGTCCACCGGGGGCTGACGCCGGTCCACGGGGCGCTGACGCCAGTCCACCGGGGGCTGACGCCCCCGGCTCGGGGGGGCCAAGTCCCAAGCGGTTGACGGCGGGACGGCCAACTTGGTTCAATGGACGCTAGCGGACCACCTGAACACCGTGCGGGATATCGCCAAATACGACCCGCAAACGGGGGTGACCACCGTGGTCAATCACCTGGTCTATGACGCCTTCGGCCGTGTGACGCAAATGGGGAGCCGCCGGCGTGAGCCGGCGGTGGATAGCCTCTTCCTCTTCACCGCCCGGCCGTTCGACCCGGACACCAACCTGCAAAACAACCTCAACCGCTGGTACGACGCTTCCATCGGCCGCTGGCTAAGCGAGGACCCCATCGGCTTCGATGGCGGCGATGCGAACCAGTACCACTACTGCGGCAACAGACCCACCAAAGCAACAGACCCCACGGGCACGACGACGATCATTCCCATTTTTCCCCGCGAGGGACGCTGGGTGGACACCGGCATCAAGTTTTGCGACGCAACCTTGCACGGCTACATCAAACTGTCGGATGGCATCGGTTACGGTTTCTACGCCGAGAGCCATATTGGGGGTGCGCAGGGCATTGGTGATGATCTTGCGACGATAGGGCTGGTGAATGGCGTGGTGACGAACGACGACGCTATCGTATACAAGGACGCACCGTGCAGAAGCATCTTGGTCAACGCCTGTTGTTGGGATGTCAAGTGCTATACCAGGAAAGTTGAGGAGTGGGTCCGCCAGGACTATGCGATTTACAACAGCGGAACAACGAATTGAAGGAATTACAACGTTATATTCAACAATTGCTACACTTGGCGGAATCGCGCTGCGGGAATGTATGGAGAGACGGGCATTTACGGTCCCGACCTTTCGGAGTGCCGCACTGGTGGCTTTTGGGCGTGCTTGCGGGCCGGTCTTGGAATCACGCTTGGTCCGACTGGCCGTGGCCCTATCGTGGGCTGGTAATGCGCAAAACAGCGCCGACCCTGTCGGCCGACCAGAGCTTTCGGAGGACTTCCAATGGATATTATTGGGATGCTCATTATCGTCTTTGCGTCCGCTTGCGGAGTCCTGTGCATATCGTGTATGCTTCGCAGACACTGGGGTTCGGCACTCCTGTTGGCTATTCCACCGTTGCTGGTGTCGCTGGCCGTCGCAGTAGCAGTGTTGACCGCTCGAGCCGTCAGAGACGCACGGCAGAAAGCGATAGAGCGGGGAGACATTCCGGCGGACCACGACTCGGTCAAACCAAGGCAGGTAGATCAGGCAGACCTTGCCCGACAACATGCCGCGGCAGCGGAATTGCAACCGTGACGTTTAGCGGCGCGCACCGGGGGCTGACGCCTGTCCACCGGGGGCTGACGCCTGTCCACCGGGGGCTGACGCCTGTCCACCGGGGGCTGACGCCTGTCCACGGGGGGCTGACGCCTGTCCACCGGGGGCTGACGCCTGTCCACCGGGGGCTGACGCCGGTCCACCGGGGGCTGACGCCTGTCCACGGGGGGCTGACGCCTGTCCACCGGGGGCTGACGCCGGTCCACCGGGGGCTGACGCCCCCGGCTCGGGGGGCTAAATCCGAAGCGGTTGACGGCGGGACGGCGGACCTGGCCAGCAGCAGCTCAGGTCATGAGATAATCAGCGAGGAGCCTGCTATGACGAGAACAGGCCCGAGTAGCCGTACGGCGAGACTGGTTAGAGATGTGTTCTTTATCGCATATGTGCCAGTCACGGCCTACCTATTTTTATGGTCATTCCGCGTCTGTGTCTTGGCCGGTCGCATGGTGGTACCGCTTGGCGGTGATTCTGCCTTATTCGCTGGCCCAATCGAGGCTTCCGTATCTGCTACCATGATGACGGTGGCGTGTGTGACCTGGAGCCTCGTGTATGCGGCAGAGGAGGTTGTCGTGGGCTGGCAACGGCTTTTTTGGCAGGTCGGGATGCTATTACTACCGGTTGTGGGGCCACCTTGTTTTTATTTCTGGATAGTTCGACATCGGCGCCCTTCGCTCCAGCCGAGGCGCCTGTTGGGGACGCTCGCCGTTGCCGTCGTTCTTTCGGGTGGGCTCGCCGGCGGCTTCGCAGCGGTAGCTGGGACACATCATTCTGAAGCACGGGAATTGGTGTGTCTGACGGGGATAGCCCTCCTAGGTGGCTTCTGGGGATTGGGGTTCTGGACTCGGCGGAGTCGCGGGATTGACGATTTTTTTGGGGCGCTCCGGGCGGGCGCTGGGGCGGGCGCGGTCTACGGAATTATGGTGCAGAGGTTGGCGGTTGCCTCTTCCACGGGACCAGAGGCGCCCGTTTGGGCAGAAGCGTTGACCCTGATGGGGAGTGCGTATTGGGGTGCGGCGGGAGTTGCCTTTGTTAGCTGCTGCATCGTCGTGGTGCCGGGCCTAGCCACTAGGTTAGGCACTCGGTGCCTGACAACATGCCGCGGCGGTGGACAAGGTGGTTGAGTATTTCTACGACTACGCCAACCGCTGGGTGCGCAAGGCGTGGGATGTCGACGGCGACGGCCACCTGGACGGCCGGCGGATTCGCTGAACGTGTAAGAGCGAGCCGCCGGCGTGAGCCGGCGGTGGAAACCGGTATCGGCGTGGCGTGCCCGGGTGGTCATCCAGACTGTGCCCGGCAATACCCCACGGGGTGGAATCGCAAGCGACCGGTTCCGCGGCCGGCAACGGTGGTCAACTTCAACCCACCGGCGGCTGGAGTCGGTTTGCCGGCGGTGAATGCCCGCGATTCGGCGGAACCCCAGGTAGCCGTTGTAGCTCGGAAGCATGCGATTTCGTGTTCGGCCGGCTCAGCGGGGCAAACCCTGTGTTGTCGTTGACGAGCGGGTTTGTGGGCGGCGCGCTTCGGCGGCTCGATTGCCCAATTCCGAACAGCGTTCGGGCCCCAGTACTTGTGCCAGTTCGTGCCACAACGTGCCAAGTCGCGTCATATCAAAGGGTTGTGGAAAGACAATCATCGTCATGGCAGTTGTGGAAAAACTGTTCGTCTGTGCCAGTTCGTGCCACGTCAGGCCAAAAACAGGTGCAAACAGTAGTGCAAACAAACTTGGCCGACTGATGGTCATTGCACCACCCCTTGCTCCCCCCTGGGCCTCTTCGCCGGCCTTCGGACCAACCCCAAGGTCCACGCGGGCCACGGCCCCTGCCAGGTCGGTTACGCCCAGCTTGGTGTAGGTCCGTGCCGTTAGCTTGGGGTCACTGTGCCGAAGCAAGGCTTGGGCGGTTTGCAAGTTGGCCCCCTGCCCGCCCCCGTCACCCAGTACGTGTACAACACGGGCGGACAACTCGTCCAGGTCATCGATCGCCTGGGCCGCGTGACCGCTTACGAATACGACTCCCTCGGCCGCCGCAGCAAAATCACCCAGCCCGACCCGGACGGCGAAGGACCGCTTACCGCCCCGGAGACGAGCTACCAGTACGACAAACTCGGTCGGCCGGTAGCGGTGACCGATCCCCTGGGCAACGTGACTCGGTATAAGTACGACCTCCGCGGCCGGCAGATCAGGGTCATCCAGCCCGACCCCGACGGCCAAGGGCCGCTGAGCAGTCCCGAGACCCAATACGTGTACGATGCTGCCGGACAACTCCTCGAGGTGATCGACCCCTTGGGCCGTGTGACCGCTTACGAATACGATTCCCTCGGCCGCCGCAGCAAAATCACCCAGCCCGACCCGGACGGCCAGGGCGAGGAATTGGCCCCCCTGGACCACCTTCACCTACGACGCCGCCGGGCGGGTCCTCACGCAATCCGACCGGCTGGGCAACACCACCACCTTCGACTACGACAACCTGGGACGCCTCGTCGCCCAGACCGACGCCAATAGCGCCACCACCACCTTCTCCTACGATGCCGCCGGCAACCGCCTGACGCTGAGCGATCCCGGGAGCAACACGACCAGTTGGGTGTACGACTCGCTAGGCCGAGTGGTGGCGGAGACCAACGAGTTCGGCCCCACGCGGTACTTCCTCATACGATGGGGCCGGACAGCTTGGAGAGCATCACCCGCTACGCCGACCTCGATGGCACCGAGCTTGTGGCCCAGACCGACTACACCTTCGACCAGGCCGGCCGGCTCCGCGGCCTGACGCACTTCCAGGGCCAGACCACGTTTGTGGACTGCACCTGGGCGTTCGACGCGGCCGGGCGGATGACGCAGTATGTCAATTCCATCGACGGCAGGGCAACTACAGCAGCGACGCCACCGGCCAGCTTACCGCCACCGACCACGGCTACCAGGAGGACGAGTCGTACGAGTACCAGGCTCGTTGGGTCTGCGGTCCCAGGACAGGATTCGCCGCATAGGAGGGCAGCGTCGGAGCACAGATGGCGGGACGTGTGCCGATTCGCGTTGGCCGGGTGCCGTTTTCGGCGGGTGCTTTGTAGCAGGGCTCTCATGCCGTTGCCGGTGCCAGGAGGGGCGGTCGGTCGAGTTGTGCCGCGGGGCCACGTTTCTCGATGGGGCGTCAGGCCGCCGGTCGAATGGCAAGCTGCGTTCGATTCGGGCTTGCCGCTACCGCAGGGGTCTCGTTTTGTGGGTTAAGGTTTTTGGCACGGAGGGTCCCCGACCGATAGCACGGTCCTCTGCCGGTCGGGTGGGTGTCGTTTTGGCCGCGGCGGCTGGTGGTGAGGGGCGGTTCCTGGCGCTGTCGCAGGGGCCTCATGCTGGGCCATGCTGGTGAAAGCTCGACAAAGCGGGCTCGCTGGGATAACGTGGTTTTCTCGCGGGATGTGCGACCTGCGAGTCGGCCCCTTCTTAGGTTGCAAAGGGTAAGCAATGGCTTGTGCGGCTCGGTACATGGGAGTATTGCTGGCGGCGGCTTGCGTGGGGGTCGTGGGCCTCGTTTGGGCTGGGGAGTGGCACGGCAGGCTGGCTTTGGACGGAGGGGGCTGGTGGCGTGCCCGGCTGCGCGTGGTGGTGCATAACGAACAGGACCGGCCGGTGCAAGGTGCTCCGGTGTGTGTCCCGGTCGGCTCTCAAGCGGGAGAGGCCGATCTGGCAGGCCGACGGGCGGAGTCGATTCGGGTGTGCACGGCGGAGGGAATCGAGGTCCTTTTCGCGATCGAGGGGCCGGACGGAACTCCCATCACACGGGGCCCGGTCGCGGCCCAGAGCAGGTTGATTTTGCCGGCCGAGGTGGCGTCTGGGCAGAAGGCGGTCTATTTTGTGTATTTCGATAATCCGCTGGCCTGGGAGGCGCCCGACATGCTTTCGGCCCGGCTGGGCGTGCTCAATGGGGATGTGGAGGCTGGGGAGGGGGATGCGCCGACCGGTTGGGGGCACGACGCTGCGGACGAACAGCACCGGGCGAGCTGGGTCGAGGAGTGCCCGCAATCGGGCAAGCGGTGTCTGAAGACCGTGGTGGCCGAGGGAGCCGAGCCCACCTGGATCTCGACGCGCCAGAGTGGGATCCGGATCCTGGGCGGGGCTCGGTACCGGATGAGGGGCTGGGTGCGGGCCGAGAATGTCCGGGGTTGGGCGGGCTGGTATATCCACGTGGGTAACGCCCAGAATTCCATGCAGATGTCGCCCATGCTGTCTGGGGGCGGGGGGACATACGACTGGAAGGAGGTGGTGGCCGAGTTCGCTACCCCGCCCGATGCCGATCGGGCCGATCTGGGCACCGTGCTGCGCGGCACCGGGTCGGCCTGGTTCGATAACGTGCGGCTGGAATTGGTCGAAAGTCCCGGGTTGCGGGCTTCGGCCGAGCCGGTCGAGCGTCTGCCCCTGGCCGAGGTAGGCGAGCATGGCTGGCCCGAGCCTTTGGCCGATGCCCTTCGGCGGGCGGCGGTCCGCTATGTTCATTTCGGGGAGCAACCCCTTGGCTCGACGCTCTTGGCCATCGACGTTTCGCCGTTTGTGGCTCGGACGGGCGGCAGGGGAGCGGCGGGTCTTGCGGTGTTTGACGGTCCCCGGCGGGTGGAGTTTCGGCGCGTGGGAAATTTGCTGTTGGTGCCCACGTCGCTGCCTGCCCGAACGGCCAGAACGTGGTACGTCTATCAATTGTGCGCGTCGGTCCAAGGAACCGGCGGTGGACAGGCGGGTGCGCCGGCATTGCCCACCGGCGGGTGTGAGGTGTACGCGTTTGCCATTCCGCAAAACCGGGTGGAGAACCCGGGCTTCGAGTTCGGCCGGCCGCTGCCCAGTGGGTGGAAACACGACGCGGCCCAGCCTGGGGTCGAGTATATGGTGGACGATCCCGGCCATGCGGCCCTTGGGCGCCGCTGTGTGAGAATGGTGGTGAAGCCCGAGGCCCCTCAGGCGTGGCGAGGCTGGCGCCAGTCGGTTCCGGTGGAGCCTGGCAAGACCTATCTGGTGGCGGCCTGGATGAAGTGTCGCGATACAGGGGGTGAGGTTCGCTTGCACCTCCACCGCTACACGGCCGATGGCAAGCACAGCGCATACCAGCCGATGACCAGCATCGGTCCCGGGGTGCGGGGGACTATGGATTGGACGCTTCAATGGGGCCTGCTGGCCATGCCTTCCGACACCGTGCGCCTGGACCTCCACCTGACCATGAATACTTCGGGCACGGTGTGGCACGACGAGGTGGTCGTGGCCGAGGTGCTGCCGGCCCGCTTGGGCGAGAGCGAAGGCCGGCGCATGCGGCCGGAGGGACTGGCCGTATGGCAGGTGCCGGCGGTCGTGAAGGTGTTTGAAGATGATTTGCCGGTCGGAGAGACACAAGCCTTTGCGGTGGCCGCTGCTCGCAACGAGCAGGAACCGCTTCAAGTAGCGGTGCGGAGCGGCCGAGCCATTGCCCAGGTCCGCGTGGAGGTGGCTCCGCCCACGGGCCCGCAAGGCCGCAAGCTGCCGATAACCACCGAGATCGTGGGCTTTGTGCCCATCGACCACCCGACGAACTATTACCGCGCGGAGTCGCCGGCATGGCACCGCAAGACGCCCACATCGGCCGGGGCGTGCGATGGCTGGTCCGGGCGCTGGCCCGATCCCCTTTTGCCCCGCACCACGTTCGACCTGGAGGCGAATATCACCCAACCGATCTGGATCACGGTGGATGTGCCCTCGGATGTCCCGGCTGGCCTTTATACGGGGTCTGTGCGCCTGTTGGCGGGCGGACACACGCTTGTGGAGCGTCCATGGACGGTCGAGGTCTGGGACTTCACCCTTCCGGAGGCGACGCACGTTGGGGCGATCTATGACGTGCGCATTCCTGGCGGGCGAAAGTATTGGAACCTGCCGCCCGACGAGGCCGAGCGCCAGATCGTGCGTTTCATGGCCCGGCGGCGGTTGTGTCCCGATTGCGTGCGGCCCTTTCCGACCATCCGGTACGAAAACGGCCGGGTGACGGCCGATTTCGCGGCCTTTGACCGGGCGGCCCACTGGTACTTCGACGAGCTGAAGGTGCCGTACTCGTACACGCCATGGTATTTCTACCTGTTCGGCTGGGGTCTGCCGCCCCGCAAGGCGTTTGGCGAGGAGCCGTATCGCGGCACGTGGCCCTACGAGGGGGTCGAGCGGAGCCAACTGCGGCCCGAGTTCAAGAAAGCGTACCAGGCGTGCCTGAAGGCTTTCTGGGATCACCTGAAGGAGAAGGGCTGGGAGAAGCGGTTCGTGCTGTACATTTCGGACGAGCCGTTTGACGGCCAGGCGCATATCCGCCAACAGATGAAGGCCCTTTGCCAGATGATCCACGAGGTGGATCCGGCCATTCCCATTTACTCGAGCACCTGGAAACACGTGCCCGAGTGGGACGGCTTCATTACGGTATGGGGGATCGGCCACTACGGCGGCGTGAGCGTCCAACAGATGGAGCGGATCCGCCAGAGCGGGGCACGGATCTGGTTCACCACCGACGGCCAGATGTGCACCGACACACCCTATTGTGCGGTGGAGCGGCTGTTGCCCCACTATTGCTTCCACTACGGGGCGGAGGCGTATGAGTTCTGGGGCATTAGTTGGTACACGTACGATCCCTTCCGTTTTGGCTGGCACGCCTATATCCCGCAGTCGGACCAGCCGGGCAAATCGTACTGGGTGCGTTATCCCAACGGGGACGGTTTCTTGCTGTACCCCGGTGAGCTTGTGGGGCACGCGGGGCCGATCAGCTCGATTCGCCTTGAACAAGCCCGCGAGGGGGTGGAGGACTACGAGTATCTGTATCTGCTGCGCCAGCGGCTGGAGCGGGTCCGAGGGAACCCCGCTGCCAGGGCCCGCGCGGCCGAGGTCCTGCGCCAGGCAGCGGGGCTGGTATCGATCCCCAATGCCGGCGGGCGATACTCGAGCAGCATCTTGCCGGAGCCGGGGCGGGTGGACGCAATACGGCGGGCCCTGGCCCAGGCCATTGTGGCGCTTGGGCCCTGACGGTCCGCGGCTTGCGTGCCGGTGCCATGCCAGTTGTGCCGGTGCCATGCCAGTTGTGCCGGTGCCATGCCAGTCGTACCGGTGCCGTGCCAGTCGTACCGGTGCCGTGCCAGTCGTACCGGTGCCGTGCCAGTCGTACCGGTGCCGTGCCAGGCGTACCGGCCGGGCAAGCGGCTTGCCGCTACCCCCGGACCGGGGTACGCTGCTGTTGCAACTCGCGGGCGGCCTCGGCCAGTGTGGCAAACAGGTCTTCAAGCTGCGGCTCGTCGACCGCGGAGAAGGCGACGCGGATGTCCCGGTCGCCGTCGGCAATCACACCCACGCCGTACTTTTCCAGCAGGTGTTTGCGGAACGCCTCGGCGTCGATGCCCTTCAGGCGCAGGCACATGAAGTACCCCGCGTTAAACGGGTAGGGTTCCCAATAGCCGGCATACTCTGCTCGGCTGAGGATTTCGCGAACCCGTTGGGCACGGCGCTTGAGGACGCACTGCTTTTGCCGCCGCTGGTCGAGGATCTCCGGGGCAGAAAGGGCTTTGAGGAGCACCGATTGGGCGGGCTGCGAGCAATTGGAGATGGCGCTGCGAATGGCCCCGGCGACTTTCTTTTCCAGCGCGCCGTAGAGGGCCTCGTCGCTTAGGAAGGCCCGCGTGCTGAAGGTGAGCATGCCCACGCGGAATCCCCAGACGAACTCTTCCTTGGTGGGGCCATCGACCTTGATCGCCAGGATGCGTTCGTGGGTATCGGCCAGTCGGGCAAAGAGCGATTCTTCGTAAAGCTCTTCGTCATAGAACAGGCCGAAGTAGGCGTCGTCGGTCACGACGATCAGGTTCCGGCCATCTTCGGCCGCTTCCATCAGCGTGGCGGTGATGGCCGAGGCCTCGGCCCGGGTGATGCTGTAGCCCGTCGGGTTGTTGGGGAAGTTCAGCACCAGGAGGGTCTTCCAGCTTCCCGCGCGGGTCGCCAGCGCCTGGCGTAACGCTTCGACATTGAACCCTCCCGCGGCGTTGAAGAAGGGGTACAGCCCGATCTGCGCCTCATGCCGCACGCCAAACAGCAGCTCGTAGTTCTCCCAGTACTTGTCGGGCAACAGGACCATATCGCCCTTGTCAAGGAACAGGTCGGCGACCAGGCTCAGCGCGTGAGTCACCCCGCAGGTGACGATGGGGAGCGAAAAACTCTTGCCGGCCAGGCTGGGATTCTTGCGGAGCAGTTCCTCGCGCCACTTCTTTCGGAGTTCCGGCCGGCCCGTGGCCGGGGCATACGTCAGCGCCTCGCCCGGCCCCAGGCCCTGGAAAAACCGCATCACCGCCTCCAGGTGCATCGGCTGGCCGTCCTCGCGCGCGATGCCGATCGTGGCGTCGTAGCGGGTGGCCTTCTGCCTGGCCTCGGCGCTTTGTGCGAGGATACCCTTGGGGAAGTACAAGCGGCGGCCGAGTTCCGAGAGCATGGCGGCCACGTGGGGGTTTTCCTGCTCGATCGTTTCGTTCAGTTCGGCGGCCAGAGGCCGGATCTCGGTCCCCGGCTTCAACAGGGCGATCGGGGCGCGCAACCGCAGCCGCAATCCTTCGAGCTGGTCCCACAGGGCCTTGGGGAACCGTTGGCCGAATTGCTGGAAAAAGTTGGCAATGCTTTCGGTTTCCTGGTACCAGTCCTGGCGATTGACGGCCAGGAGCTTGTTGAGCGCCTCGCGGGAAATCTCCAGGCCGGTGAGGTCCAGGCTGTCGGGCGTAGGGACGTAGCCGATGGGCGTCTTGACCGCGTCGGCCTCCCCCCGGCAGCGGTCCAGAATCCACTCGATCACCCGCAGGTTCTCGCCGTAGCCTGGCCAGAGAGAATTCCCCTCCTCGTCGGTGCGGAACCAATTGACGTGGAAGATTTTCGGGGGGTTGGACATGCGCCGGCCCATGTTGAGCCAGTGCTCGAAGTAGTCGCCCATGTGGTAGCCGCAGAAGGGGAGCATGGCCATCGGGTCGCGCCGCACTTCGCCCAACTTGCCGAACTGGGCCGCGGTGCGCTCCGAAGCCATGGTGGCCCCCACGAAGACGCCGTGTTCCCAATCGAAGGCCTCGTACACCAGCGGGGCCAGGTGTTGCCGCCGGCCGCCGAAGACGATCGCCGAGATGGGGACCCCATGGTGGTGCTCCGTGCGGAACGAGGCCGACGGGCACTGCGACAACGGGGCGGTAAATCGGGCGTTGGGATGGGCCCCCAGGATCGGGTTGCCGTGCTCGTCGGTCATGCCAGGCTTCCAGGGCCGGCCCAGCCAGTCGAAACCCTCTTCCGGCGGAGGCGGATCGCCCCCCTCCCACCACACGGTCCCCTCCTTGGTGAGCACCACGTTGGTGAAAATGGTGCGCCGGGAAATGGTCTTCATCATGTTCGGATTGGTCTTCGAGTTGGTCCCCGGCGCCACGCCGAAAAAGCCGGTTTCCGGATTGATGGCCCACAGCCGGCCATCCGTATCGATCCGCATCCAGGCGATGTCGTCGCCCACGGTCCAGATGCGGTAGCCTTTGGCCCGCAACCCCTCCGGCGGCACCAGCATCGCCAGATTGGTCTTGCCGCACGCGCTGGGGAACGCGGCGGCGATGTACTCGACCCGGCCCTGGGGGTTTTCGACACCCATGATCAGCATGTGTTCGGCCAGCCACCCTTCGCGCCGCGCCATGTAGCTGGCCAGGCGGAGTGCCAGGCACTTCTTGCCCAATAGCACGTTGCCCCCGTAGCCCGAGCCCACACTCCAGATGGTATTGTCCTCCGGGAAATGCAGGATCAGCCGGCGGTTGATGTCCAAGTCGGCCTTGCTGTGCAGACACTTCGTGAACTCGCCCGCCGTGCCGAGCTGTTTGAGCACGGGCCGGCCCACGTGGGCCATAATCCGCATGTTCAACACCACGTAGAGGCTGTCGGTCAACTCCACCCCAATTTTGCTGAACGGCGAGCCCACCGGCCCCATGGAAAACGGGATCACGTACATCGTCCGCCCGCGCATGGAACCACGGAAGATTTCCGACGCCCGGCGGTACCCCTCCTCGGGCGACATCCAGTTGTTCGTCGGGCCCGCATCCTCGCGGAGCGGTGTGCAGATGAACGTCAGTTCCTCGGTCCGGGCCACGTCGTTCGGGGCCGTGCGATGGTACAGGCACCCCGGTAACTTCTGCGGGTTCAGCGGGATGACCTCGCCGCTGGCCACGGCCTCGGCCGTCAACCGCTCCCCCTCCTCCTCCGACCCGTCGATCCATACGATCCGCTCGGGCTGGCACAACCGGGCGCACTCTTCCACCCACTCTTGCAGCTTGCGGTGCTGGTTCACCGGGGACCTCCACGAGATCAGAATCCGAAAACCCAAATCGGCCCGGCCGCCGGGTGGGCGCATGGGCTGAGCACCAACGCCTCCCCACGATGGCCCCCAAGAATCCCCCCGGGGACCATCGGTGACCCCGGGGGCCACGCCGCCTGCCAGCCGGCCCTAGCCGCGCACAGCACTGCACTATATCGGTCGAACGCGCGGCCGGTCAACTTCCCCCGCCAGCGGCAAGTTCTTTGGGCGTGCACCGGACAAGGAAATTCCCCAAAACCCTCGTGAAGAAGCCCCAGGCGACTTGCGCCCAAACCGGCCCCGCTGGCTCGGCCAACCCCGGCCCATGAAATGCCTCTACCAGGCGCGTGCCCCGGGCGATACCCGGCGTTGGTCAGTCAGGCGGTGGACCGGCCCGAGGGGCGTATCGGCAGGCGTTTGCCCCCGGTACACAGGCATTGACTCGGGCCCATGTGGTCGAATGGTGTTGGATCGCCGCGTTTGGCTTCGCGGTTCACAAGTCGTACAGCGTTTCGTCCACGCGGGGGGGCCGAAGCTTGCGCGAGATGGCCCAAAGCGTCCCGCCCCCACCCCCCGACGGGGCAGGCGCCGTCTCGTCCTCCGATCCGCCCCCGAAGGGGTCTTCCTGCTCCAATAGCTCGCCCAATTCTTCCTCAATCCGGTCGGGATCTTCGCCAGCCTCCATACGCCGGATGGCCTCTTCCATGTGCGGGCCCATCGGCAAGCCGGTGGTATCGAACAGCTTCCGCATCATGCGGGCCATCTGGCGGGGATTGTCTTCGTCAATGCCTTCGGCCTCTTGGGCCAGGGCCTCCATGGCCCGCTCCATTTTCTCTTCGTCAAAGCCCGGCGGAAGATCGTCCGATGAAGCCTTCTGTTCGGATTCGGACCGGCGCCGCGAGACCGCGAACCGCGACATGCGCCGCTCCAACTCCGGCCGGCCACATCGCGGACAGGCCGGCCGTTTGGTCGTGTTGATGGTCCGCGATAGGAAATTGAACACCATGTGGCAGTCGACGCAGTAGAACTCGTAGATCGGCACGGCCCGACACTCCTTCGATAGGCTACGAACCAGCGAGTTTCGATAATGCGGCGCCACCCCAGTGCGCACTACCACTTTAGCTTACGCTCCCGTGCCGGACAAGATGCCACCCACGCGGGGGCGCAAACCGCCCCTCGCACGCCCAGCCAGGCTCCAAACAGGCTCGCCCCCAGGGCCAGTCGGCGCTTGGCAATGCCCGTCAGGCCCAACGGGTACGCCGCGACTGCACGGTCATCTGATCGACCACCTGGCGCACCCCCTCGACCCCTTGGGCTGCCCGGATCATGGCCTTGCGCTGGTACTCGAACTGGATGGTGCCTGAAAGCGTCACATAACCGTTCCGCACGCTGACCGAGATCTTGCATTGCGAGACGCCGGTGCGCGCCAGTCGCTTGCTGACCTGTTGCGCGATGCGTTTGTCGGGAACCCGGTCGCCAAGCATCTCTCTCGCTCCCGCCACAAAAACCAAGCCCCGTGCCAAGCCACCTGTTGGGAGCCGACCGGTCCTGTGACTAAATCGAAGAATCGGAAGCGGCCCCCCAGATTCTGCCGATTGTAGGTCGCCGGCCGCAGGGCCGCAAGCCGGTGGTCCAACGGGCCCCTTCACCACCTTCTTGTCGCTTGCACGGCAATCGGCTTCCCAGCCGGTATGCCGCGTTGGCAGGCGCCGCGGGCGCACTGGGCCGACCGTGCTGCCCTCCGGTTTCTCCGGCCCGCAAGCCGCGGCAGGGCCCGCCACCACCGCCAGCCGTAAACGCTGTTTGAAAACCCGTCTTTGAGGTTTGCGTCGCCAAGCGCACGTAATAAATAATAAACGCCAGCGTGATAAAGCCCGCAAAATGCCGTGCCCGCTTCTCGAATCGGAAAAAGGTCCGACGCCACTCCTTCAACCGCCCAATCAGTCGCTCCACAATATTCCGCCGACGGTACGCCTGGCGGTCAAAAAGCACTGGCCGCGCAAGCGACTCATTCTGCCTGGAGGGGATCACCGGCCGAATGACGGGGTCCAGCAAGGAGTGGTCGATCCAGTCCGCCCGATACGAAATAGCCCTTGGCGCCCCCCAACGCCAGCGCCCGGGCCCACCAGCCGGGCCCGAAAGGGCTCGGTGGCGCAGGGGACATGCATTCTGGCCGGGCAGCGGTGACTATTGGCTGGCTCTGGCTGTGCCTTCACCGGGGGTCTGCGCCCCCGGCTCGTCTCCACCCGGGGGTAGTGCCCGCGGTTCGTGTTCACCCCGGGCAGCTAGTGCCCCTGGCTCGTGGCTCCAAAGCCCTGCGCTCCAAAAGGGTTACAAGGCAGCCGGCACGCGTTCTTCGGACCGAGGCTCGACCCCAGGTTGCGCTTCCTGGGGCGGCCTGGGCTGCGAGGTTCCTTTGCACCGCCGGGGCCAAAGGCCGTAGGCCACGATCACGCCGCAGAGGACTCCCGAAACGGTCTCGAGCTGCTCGGTGTACGGCCTGAGGCGCCAGGCCAGCATCGGATCGCGATGAGCCAGATCCGCGGCCAACACGCCAAGCAGCACAAGCACAATTGCGCTGAAGATATTCGCGGCGATAATCGGTCCCCGGCGCAATCGGCTGCCCAGCTTTCTGGTCACCTGCCAGAGGTAACTGGCTTCGATCCAGATGGAAAGGAATATCGCCGCAAAATGGTAAATCAGCAGCAACAGCTCGATTGTGATCCCGTACAGGAACTGAAAGCACGCTGCGCCGACCAGCCAACTGATAAGATTGGCCCGGATGGAGTAACGCAAAGCGTAGTGGTGTACCCCGGCATGCGAGATGAACGGCCGTTCCAGAAAGGCAGCCAGCAGTGTCGCCGGGAGACCGAAAAGAGGACTGGCGATGAATACGCCCGGCCAAAGTCCTAGCGCAGGGGAGATACTGTTGGCCCAGGCTGAGGAGGTCCAAGCGACGAGCAATACCGCCAGTGGCGGAACCAAAACCGCTTTGCGTTGCACCATGGCCGAGTCCTCCTTGAAGACATTCAAGGCACGGCAACCCGCTCGTGGAGGCTGAGGCACCAATGCGGGGCACGCCAGGGTTGCCCTCGGGCAGCAGCCAGCATACCGCGCGCCAAGCTATGGCGGCAAGGCAAAGCGCGTATTTTGATTGGAATGGTCTGAGGTGACTATCGGAGGCTTACGCCGGGCGCCTGTGTGAGCGCCACCCGGGGGTAGTGCCCGCGGTTCGTGTTCACCCCGGGCGGCTAGTGCCCCTGGCTCGTGGGGCCCGGCTCACTTGCCTTCGCCAAGGCCAATCGCTTGCAGGGCCCTGTCGGCGATGTCCTTGCGGCACCAGGCGCCTTCCCAGCGGATTTGCTTGACGGCCGCGTAAGCGTTTCTTTTGGCAAGCGCGATGGAGTCGCCCAGCGCCGTGACCCCCAGGACCCTGCCGCCGGCCGTCACCACTTGACCGTCGCGGAAGGCGGTCCCGGCGTGGAAGACCTTGACGTCGGGCATGGCGGCGGCCTCGTCGAGACCGCGGATGGGAAGGCCCTTGCGGTACTGGTCGGGATAGCCTTCGCTGGCCATGACCACGCAGACGGCAGGGCGGGGGTCCCACTGGAGCGGTTCCAGCCGGTCCAGGGTCCCCTCGACGGCGGCCAGGAGGACTTGGAGGAGGTCGGTTTGCAGGCGCATGAGAAGGGGCTGGGTTTCCGGGTCGCCAAAGCGGACGTTGAACTCCAGGACTTTGGGGCCCTGGCTGGTGATCATCAGCCCGGCGTAGAGGACACCGCGAAATGGCCGGCGGGCCCGCTTCATCGCATGGACGGTCGGTACGAGGATGTGTTCTTCGATCCAGTGCAGCATCTCGTCGGTCACCCGCGGGGCGGGGCAATAGGCCCCCATTCCCCCGGTGTTAGGCCCCTGGTCGCCATCCCAGGCCCGCTTGTGGTCTTGCGCCGGCTGCAAGGTGACCAGGGTTTGACCGTCGGTTATGGCCAATACGCTGGCCTCCTCGCCGTGCAGGCGTTCTTCGATGAGCAGTTGGTTGCCGGCGTCGCCGAAGACTTTGTCGCGGGCGATTCGGTGGACGGCATCGAGGGCCTGCTGGCGGGTATCGCAGACGATGACGCCTTTTCCGGCGGCCAAGCCGTCGGCCTTGACGACCAGCGGGGCCTCCTGGCGCTCTTCGAGGAACTTGACCGCCTGGGCATAATCGCGGAACGCGCGGAAATCGGCCGAGGGCACCCCCGCCGAACGCAACAGGTTTTTGCAGAACACCTTGCTGGATTCGAGTTCGGCCGCAGCCCGGGTGGGGCCAAAGATGGCCAGTCCCGCGCCCTGGAACGCATCGACGATACCAGCCGCCAGGGGGGCCTCGGGGCCGACCACGGTCAAAGCGATCTTCTCCTGGCGGGCGAAGCGGAGGAGGCCGTCAAAGTCGTCGGCGGCAATCTCCACATTTTCGCAGTCCTGAGCGGTGCCCGCGTTGCCTGGCGCCACGTACACCTGGCTCGCCAGAGGACTTTGGCGGAGCTTCCAGGCCAGGGCATGTTCGCGCCCACCGTTGCCGATGACAAGGATTTTCACGCAGCCGACCTCCCGAGTGGAACACCATTGAGCACGGGCATGATTCTAGGGGCTGGTGCGGCGGCCGGGAAGGTGCGCGGATGCCGGTTGACACTGGGAGAAAGAGCGTGGATAACCAAAGGAAGCAGGCTGGGCGTTGGGGCCCGGCCTTTTTGCGCCCGTAGCAGCCCCGCACGGCAGGGGTTTTGGGGGGCCGGGGGTGGTGGGTACGGGTGGGTCTATGGGCAAGGGAACAGCGCGCCTATGAGGGTCCCGGCCGGTTCGCCTCCATCCTGCCAGTGCTCCGCCCATCGTGCCCCGGGTCCGGACCGCAAGCGGCGCAGCCTCCTGGCCTTGCTGGGGGGATGGGCTTTCGCGACAGGCATGGCCGCCTTGGCAGCAGCCAGCGGCTTGTGGGCTGCCTTGTGCGCCCGATTCCTGTGGCCTAACACGGTTGCGCAAGCTCCGCAGCGATTCAAAGTGGGCACCCCTGGCGAATACCCTGTGGGCAAAGTGGAGACCCGGTACAGCCAGCAGTACGGGGTGTGGGTGGTTCATGGCACGTATCGGGGCCGAAGACAGATCTTTGCCCTCAGCACCGTATGCACGCATCTGGGTTGCGTGACCACGTGGCAGGAGGGGCCCCGGCGATTCAAGTGTCCCTGCCACGGCAGCGGTTTCTCGCCCGAAGGGATCCATCTCGAGGGTCCGGCTCCCCGACCGCTGGAGCGGTACGCTATCCGCCTGGCCGAGGACGGCCAACTCGAGGTGGACAAGTCGCGGCGTTTTCGGGAAGAGCAGGGCCAATGGGCCGACCCGGCGAGCTTCGTGGAGGTGTAGGGCGCCATGCCGCTGGGACGCTGGATCCGCAACTCGCAGCTCTGGCGAAGTATTTTTCGGCACCCGGCGCCGGTGGACCGCCGCAACCGCGTGGCCGTGATCCTCACGAACCTCGTTTTGCATTTGCACCCCGTGGCCATCCCCAAGCACGCGGTGCGCCTCCAGTTCACCTGGTGCATGGGGGGGATCACGTTCTTTCTATTCCTGGTGGAGACACTCACCGGGGTGCTGCTGATGTTCTACTACCGCCCTACGGTCCAGTGGGCGTACAACGACATGCTGGCCCTGCGCGATGTGGTATCGTTTGGCGTGATCCGCGAAATCCACCGCTGGGGCGCCCATGCCATGGTTATCGCCGTAATGCTCCATATGCTGCGGGTGTTTCTCACAGGGAGCTACAAGCCGCCCCGGGAGTTCAACTGGGTGATTGGGGTGATGCTGTTGGTGCTGACGTTCCTTTTATCGTTTACGGGATATTTGCTGCCGTGGGACCAGTTGTCGATGTGGGCCGTGACCGTGGGCTCGAACATGATCGGTGCAGCGCCTTTGGTGGGCCACGAGGGACCGGGGCAGCAGGCGCTCGCTTTGGGCGGAAAGAACCTGATTACGCCGGGCAGCGATGTGCGGTTTTTGTTGTTGGGGGCACCTTCGGTCAGCGAAGAGGCCCTCAATCGGTTTTATATCCTGCACTGTGTGGCGCTCCCGCTTTTGGCCGGGTTCTTGATGGGCGTCCATTTCTGGCGCGTCCGGAAAGACGGTGGCATCAGCGGGCCCTTGTGAGCCGGCCGCAAAGCACGCCGCGGGGACAACTGTTCCCATGAGGCAGCACGGCACCGGCAACCTGGTGGGTTTGGGGGCGGCAGCTTCGCCTCGGACTAAAGGGGCTGCACAAATCAAGGCGTGTGGCCTGCCAGCGCAGGGAAAGCCGCCTGGCCATGCGAAACGACTCCAATCCACGTGATTACTGACATGGCGGGCCTGTTGGGTGGATATTATTTGACCGCGGCCGGGATCAACGCCCTGGCCGCGTGGCGATCGCTCGTCGCCAGCCGGAGACGGTTCGCAGCCGCCTGGCTCCTGGTGGCGGGGGTGTTTGCGGGCTTGGCGGTGCTGAGCTTTTTGGGCCACCCTCCGGTGCTGCCCACGTGGGTCCGGGCGGCTGTGGACGCGGCGGTGGGGCCGGTAACCCTCACCTTGGCCTCGGCGGGGCTTTTGGTTGTACTGTATGCGGGCCGCTCGTGGGTGGCCCGGCCTGCGGTGGGCCTGGTAGGCCTCGACATCTCGCTGGCCGGGCTGGGCTGCTCGCTCCCCGATCGCCATTTCGCCGCGCTGGTCCTCCAGCCCGATAATATCGCTATCGTGGCGATGGTGTTTCTTCTGGGTTTCTTCCTCTGGCTAGGCACCGCACAAGCCGTCGAAAACGACCGCCGCTTGGCCTGCGGAATGCCGCCCCGCGAGAAAGACTTTGCCGAAACCACCCTGGTCTGGCCGGACCTGGTGTACATCGAACTGATCGCTATGGTATTGGGGACGGCCGCCCTCGTGCTGTGGGGCCTGCTGCTCCGGGCGCCCTTGGAGCCGCCGGCCAACCCCGCCGTCACTCCCAATCCCGCTAAAGCCCCGTGGTATTTCGTGGGGCTGCAAGAACTTCTCGTGTATTTCGATCCCTGGCTGGCCGGCGTGGTGGTGCCAACGCTCATCATCCTGGGCTTGGCAGCCATTCCCTATTTGGACCCCAACCCCAAGGGGAGCGGATACTACACCATTGCCCAGCGGAAGTTCGCTTGGGTGGTGTTCTTGTTCGGATTCCTGCAATTGTGGATCTTATTGATCCTGATCGGGATGTTTTTTCGGGGCCCGAACTGGAGCTTCTTCGGGCCTTATGAGCCTCGCGACCCCCACAAACTTGCACCCACACAGAACGTCAAGCTGTCGGAGTATTTTTGGCTCCATCTGCTTGGGCGCGATGCTCCCCAAACCGAGCCCCACGGCGCGGGGCTGGCTGGCACCGGCAAGATGCTGCTTCGCGAGGCCGTTGGACTGACGGCGCTTGCGATGTACTTTGTGGGGCTGCCGGTGCTTCTGGCCCGAACGGTTTTTCGGGAGCTCCGGCGCCGTATGGGGCGATGGCGGTTCCATGTAATGGCCTTCTTGCTGCTCATGATGATCGCCTTGCCGTTAAAGATGTTGTTGCGGTGGACCGCAAACATCAGTTACATTGTCAGCTTTCCGGAATGGCAACTGCATTTCTGAACGGTTTGTAGTCTGCTATGAGCCGGCCGCTTGCGACGGCCGCGAACCGCCAAGCACGTATGCCTGCGTCGGAACAGCCATATTATAATCTGGGTCGGCTGCACCTGGTGTTTGCGGCCAGCAGCCTCGCGCTGGTTGTGGTCACGGTGTGGATGATTGCCGTGGACCACCGGCGTCCGTGGAAACGGTATCAAGCGATTTACCGCGATCGGGTCGAGCCGTTTGCCGCCGAGGCCGCCTGGATGCAAGGCGCGGTCGAGCGGGCGGCGGACGCGCTGCGAGGTGGGTCTGCGGGCGCCCAGCCTCCGGACGGTACGGGCAGAGGGTCGGTTGCGTTGACCGACCGCATGGAGGCCGGGCAGCCGTTTGCGTCCGGGCGCCCCAGCGTGGGCCAGCGGCTTCTGCGGCTTCCAGGCCTCGAGGCGTTGGCGCGGCCGCTGGCCATCCAACAGGTCTGGCTGCCCGATGTGCCCCTGAATTATCCCTTCGGCCAGGTGGCGCGGTTTGATCGGTGCCAGACCTGCCATTGCGGCATCGACCGCTCGTTGCCAGGCAAGCCTGCCCAGCAGGCTTGGGAGCCCGTCCGCGTGCTGGACTTGGAGTTGCCCGCACCGGAGAGCGCGGCTGGCAAGGGGCCGACCGGCGCTCGCACCTTGCCCAGCCGGGAAGCAGAGAGCTACCCTTACGGAATCGTGCTGGCCGCGCGCGGCGTGCTGGACGACGATGGGCCCACGGTGGCTGCGATCTGGCCGCGAAGTCCGGCGGCATTTGGCGGCTTGCAGCCAGGAGACGCGATCCTTCGCATCGAGCAGATGCCGGTCACGGGGCGCGAGCAGGCGCTGGCCCTGTTGGTGGCTCTGGCCGGGCAAGGCAAGTCGGCGCGCCTCGAAGTCCGCCGTGGCCTCCCCCAACCATTCGCCTCGCACCCCCGGCTGGACCTTTTCGTAGGCGAAAAAAGCCCGCATCCGGCAAGCCAGTTCGGCTGTACCGTTTGCCACGACGGCCAGGGGAGTGCTACAGAGTTTCGGTTTGCCGCCCACACGCCCAACGACCCCGCACAACGCCGCCGCTGGCAAGCGCAACACAGATGGTTTTGGAGCGAAGACTGGGACTTGCCGATGCGGCCAGCCCGTTTCGCCGAAAGCAATTGTTTGAAATGCCATTTCGACGTGGTGGACCTGGAACCCTGGGGCCGGTTCCGCGATCCGCCGGCCCCTAAACTGGTCGAAGGATACCATCTGGTGCGGCAGTTGGGCTGTTTTGGCTGCCACGAGATCGCGGGCTTTGACGAGGGGCACCGGCCGGTAGGGCCCGATCTGCGTCTAGAACCACTTTATCACGAGGCAGCCGCCGCCTTGCTGGCCGAAGGTTATCTCGATCCGCAAGCCGCCGAGCTGGCTCGGGAAGTAATTCTCCGGCCTGAAGAACGACGCGTTCGCCGCGAGCTGCTCGCCCGGTTGAAAGGCGAGGGAGAGCCTCTGGCCGCCCTGCCGGAAAAGCCTGGGAGCGATCCAAAGGGGGCGGCTTTGGAAGCAAGCCGCCAGGCCCGCCGCGGAGCACTGATGGCCATTCTCGAGTCGGAAGCTCCCCGGCCGGGGACCATGCGCAAGGTGGGGCCCAGCCTGCGGCACGTCGGTCAGAAGCTGGATGGGGCGTTTATCCAGGCGTTTGTGGCCAACCCGGCGGGGGTACGCGCAGCCAGCCGTATGCCGCGACTCTTCGGTTTCGAGGAGCACTTGGAGGGAACATCGCGCGAGCAGACGCGGCGGTTCGAGTTGGTCGAGCTTCGCGGAGTCGCCGAGTTCTTGCTGGCCGCCAGCCAGCCCAGGCAGGCGCTGGCCGAATTGCCAGGCGCCAGTGGCACCGCCGCAGCCAGCCCACGGCTTCCGCCATCAGCCGGCCGGGGCGACAAAGGGGCGGCAAGCCCACCGCTGCTGGCACGGGTGGGCAGTTCCGGCCCGGCCGGGCCTGGCCCACCGTCGCGGGCGCCGGCGGCGCTCGAAAAGGCCTCGGCCGAACGCGGCAAACGGCTGTTCCAGCGCCAGGGATGCCTGGCGTGTCATCGCCACGCCGATTTTCCCGAGAGCCAGGCCACGCAGGGGCCTGACCTGACCGGTCTGGGGGCCAAGCTGCGGGGCGATGGCGGCCGGGCGTGGCTGGCAGCGTGGCTCCGCGACCCTACGGCGTACTCGCCCCGGACCCTTATGCCCAATCCGCTGTTGGAGTCGCCTTCGGGCGACTCGACGCTGGGGGCTGAGCCCACCGATCCCGCGGCCGACATCGCCGCCTATCTGCTGCAATCCCCCGGCCTACCGCCGCAACCGCTGCCCGATCCTTCGGACGAAGACCTCGATGCCCTGGTGCGCCAGCATCTGGCCAAGTCATTTGAGCCGGCAGTCGTCGAACAGTACATTCGCCACGGCATTCCGGAAGGATCCGCCCGGCTAGCCCTGGGCGACGCGGTGGAGCTGGTCGGCCCGGCAACCCGGGCCAAAAAGCTCCGCTACGTGGGCCGGCGGACCATCCGCAAGCGCGGCTGCTTCGGCTGCCACGACATTCCCGGTTTTGAGGATGCGCAACCCATTGGCCCACCCCTTGCCGGCTGGGGGCGGAAGCCCACATCGCTTTTGGATTTCGGCCAGGTCCACCGCTTCCTGGGGCTGGAAGGACGCGCAGGGGGCGGACTTGGCCAACGGGGCTCAAAGGGGGACGGCCAGCCTGGCGCCGCCGGGTCCGCTGGGTCCGCCTCGGCCGGCCACCAGGCCGATCAAGACTTCTACCTCGAAGCCCTCCAAGACAATCGCCGCGAGGGATTCCTGTGGCAGAAACTGCGGCAGCCCCGGAGCTTCGACTTTCGGCTGGCCGAAACGAAGCCTTTCGACCAGCAATTGCTGATGGGGCAATTTGCGTTGCGCGATGCCCAGCGCGAGGCCATTATCACTTTCGTGCTGGGGTTGGTGGCCGAGCCCCCGTTGCCAACTCGATTGCCCCAGCCCGATGCGCGCCGCCGGGCCATCATCGCGGGCCGCAAGGTGCTGCACCAATACGCCTGCGCCACGTGCCACACCTTGGAGCTGGAGCGCTGGACCATCGAGTACGATCCGGCCACGTTCCCCGACCCGCCGGCCGGGCCGGAGTATCCGTTCCTCAAGCCCCAGGTCGCGGCTTCGGCCCTGGCCGACTCGCTCAAGACCGACCTGCGCGGACGGGCACGGAGCGAATTGGTCGGTATGCCGCAATGCGACGCCCAAGGCCGACCCGAGGAGACCGAGGACGACGAAGGCAATCCGGCCTATGCGTTTTTGCTTTGGGAGCCGGCCGCCATTGCCGGCAAGGCCTGGCCCCCCGGCGCGGGCGGCGTGTTAGTCCCGCAGAAGCAGCTCGTCCAACGCCGGCCGCCCTGGGGCGGCGACTTCGCACGCTTGCTCTATCCCGTAGTATTGAATGAGGCTCGGTTGGCCGGGTCCAGCGCCAGCGTGCTGGAGGCTTGGGGCTGGGTTCCGCCCCCCCTGGTCCACGAAGGCGAGGCTGTCCAGCCGGCGTGGTTGTACGACTACCTGCTGGCCCCGTATGTTATCCGGCCGGCAGTGGCCCTGCGGATGCCGCGGTACAACCTCTCGGCCGAGGAGACGGCGAGACTGGTGGATTATTTCGCGGCCCGGGCGGGGGCGGCGTTCCCCTATGCCTCCGAGTGGCGAAGCCGGCAAGCCCAGCAGGAACAACCGGACCCAGCCCGATGGGCCAGGCACCACCAGGCGATGCGCCTGGTGACCGACCGCACCACCTACTGCGCCAAGTGCCACCTGGTGGGCGATTGGGGCCCGGGAGGCCAAACGGTGACGGTGCTGGCACCCAACCTCCAGCGTGTGGGCCGCCGTTTGCGCCCCGAGTATGTGCGGCGCTGGCTGGCCAACCCCCGTTCGGTCCTCCCCTATACGGCCATGCCCGTGAACTTCCCGCTCGACAAGCAGATGGGGCAGGAGCTGCTGCCGGGCACCAGCCCCCAGCAACTCGACGCCGTGCTCGACCTGTTGCTAGACTACGATGGGTACCTGCGGAGCCGGGTTTCGATCCGGGCCATGGTCGAGGGGATGTCCAAGAGCACGGCAAACGCAGGCCCGCACCCGCCGCAAAAGTAGGGCGCCACGTGCCGCCGCGCCATCCGCCCGGCCCAGGTTGCTTCCCGCGGGTGGATCGAAGCAGGATGCGGCGGCCTAAACGGTGTGCGCCGATGGGCCACGGGGCGCACCCCACAACCGACCGCAGGCTGGGTGTTTTGCCCCGGCGCCCTTTATTGTGCCATCCATTCCGGAGCTGCTGGTTATGCCAAACAGGTTCTCACGCCGCGAGCTTCTGGCTGCCTCGGCGGGGTTGACCGCCGGGATGGCGGCCGGCCTGGCCGTACCCCACGTCGTGATCGCCAAAAGCGATGGATGGGGCGATCTGGTGGGCCGGCTGGTCTACGACGGGTCCCCGCCGGAACGCAAAAAGCTCAAGGTGGATAAAGACGTCGATTGCTGCGGCAAGTTCGACATCCGCGACGAGTCGCTTATGGTGGGTCCCGACCAAGGCCTGGCCAACGTGTACATCTATGTGCGGACCCGCAAGGTGGAGATCTCGCCGGAGTTGGCCGAGTCGGTGCCCAAGCAGGTCGTGCTCGATAACCGCGACTGCATTTTCAAGCCGCACTGCATGGCCATCTGGTACCCACGGCAAGAGTACTTGATCATCAACTCCGACCCCATCGCGCAGAACGTGGCCTTCTCGCCGCTGGCCGACACGCCGGCCAATATCATCCTGGCCCCGGTCAAGGAGGGGCAGGACGATCCGAACACGCGGGCCACCTGGCGCTTCAACCGGGCCCAGATCGTCCCCGTGCCCATCGCCTGCAACTATCACCCGTGGGAAAGCGCGTTCGTGCTCCCCCGCGAAAACCCTTACGTGGCGATTACCGCAATGGACGGCACCTTCCACATTGCCAAACTGCCTGTGGGCAAGCTCGAGTTCCAGGTGTGGCAGGAGCGCGTGGGGTACTTGGATACGCCCCAGTGGCCCAAAGGCCGGTTCGAGCTGGCCATCCAGCCAGGGGTCAACGACCTGGGAACCATCCGCATTCCGGCAGCCCGGTTCGAAAGGAAGTAGCCGGTGCGCCGGGTCACGGGAATTCCAAGCACTCTGCCGCGGCGCCGCCGAGGTCCGGCCCGTTGCACCGAAGCCTGGCTGCGGGCGAAGTCGGCACGCAAACTGGCCCTGGTGGCCAGCGTGGCGGTCTTGCTTGCCGGCTGCGTGGCCTACCAGCCGCCTAAGTTCGAGTTGAATCTCGAGGGGCGGCCTAACGGTTCCGTGTCGCGCGAGCAGGCCGAGGCCGTCACCCAAATGCTAAAACGCCTGTTCGGCACGCCCGACGAGCCCCGCGTGCCGGAAGGGACCGGTCTGGATGCAGAGCTATTGGCCATGGCAGCCGGCCCTCCGACCGGCGCCCCCCACGGCAGCGTGCGCGGCCTGTATCGCCGCCATTGTGCCACCTGCCACGGCATATCGGGCGACGGAGCCGGCCCCACCGCCATCGTGTTAGACCCCTATCCGCGCGATTTCCGCCGGGGGATCTTCAAGTACACCTCCACCAAGGCCGGCATCAAGCCGCTCAAAAGCGACTTGCGAAAGACTCTCATCCGCGGCGTGCCGGGCACCGCCATGCCCTCGTTCGCCCAGTTGGCCCCGCGCGAACTCGATGCCCTGGTCGAATACGTCAAGTATCTGAGCATCCGCGGCGAAACCGAATTGTATCTATTGGAACAGGTCGTCGACGAAGAAGTCCGGCTGCCCTTGGACAAAGAGATGGTGCTGGACGAAGGTGTCCGCCCGGTCGCGCGGGCGTGGCAAGCGCCGGAACAAGACCCGCAGCTTCGGATCATCCCCGGCCCCCGCCCGCCGATTGATACCCCCCAACAGCTTGCCGACTCGATCGCCAAAGGCCGTGCCCTGTACGCCAGCAAGGAGGCCCAATGCGTCAAATGCCACGGCCCCGACGGCGACGGCAAGGGCGAAGAGCAGGAACTGTACGACGACTGGAACAAACCCAAGAAGGGCGTTACGCCCCAACAGACGGCCGAACTGGCCCGCCGCTTCAAGCTGCCGCTGCAACGGCTCCGGCCCCGCGACTTCCGCCAGGGGACTTTCCGCGGCGGGATCGGTCCGCAAGGCCGCGATCTTTACGACCGCATCTATGCCGGCATCAAAGGCACGCCAATGCCCGGCGTGGGGCCCGGCCCCGGCTCCCAGGCCGTCATCCCCCCAGAACAAATCTGGCATATTGTGGACTACGTGCTGGCGCTTGCACGCCGAAATCCCTGAAATTCTTCAAGGCTAAGGTCTTATGCCCCAGGCCGAAGGTCGAACAACCAGCCAAGGGCCCGCTGGCGCCCAGGCCACCGCTGGCGCCGGACGCTGGACCCACCTTCTGGCCTGGGCCGCCGCCTGCGCCACCTTCCCGCTCATCGCCATGGGCGGCTTGGTGACCACGTATGGGGCGGGCATGGCCGTGCCCGACTGGCCCAGCACCTTCGGCTACAACCTCTTCCTCTATCCCCTGGAAAGCTGGCTGGCGGTTTGGGACGTGTTCCTGGAACACAGCCACCGCCTGCTAGGAGCCACCGTGGGGTTGCTGACCATCGCCTTGGCCCTGGCCCTGTGGCTGGGCGACCCCCGCCGATCAATGAAATGGCTGGGACTTGCCGCCCTGGCCGGGGTCGTGGCTCAGGGCGTGCTCGGTGGGTTGCGCGTGCTGGGCAACGAAGTCTTTCTGGCCAAGGTGCACGGATGCACCGGACCCGCCTTTTTCGCCCTGGCCGCCTCACTGGTTACGCTCACTGCCCCCGCTTGGCTGCAACACACCGGCACCCTGTCCCGCACCTCGGCATTCCGCCGCACAGCCTGGCTATTGGCCGCCGGGATCTACCTCCAAATCGTGCTCGGGGCCAACCTCCGGCACCAAGACCCCGAGGCAAGCACCGGCTGGTTCCGCCTGTGGATATGGCTGCACGTCATTGTTGCCGCCGTGGTGCTGGCCGCTGCTTCGACGCTCCGCCTGTGGGCCCCCTCTGCCGGGCAGCAACCGCGCGTCATCCGCCGGGCCAGCTTGCTGGTCAGCCTGTGGGCCCCCTCTGCCGGGCAGCAACCGCGCGTCATCCGCCGGGCCAGCTTGCTGGTCAGCCTGTTGGCCCTGCAAGTCCTCCTGGGCATCGCCGCCTGGGTGCTGCGATACGGCCTTCCCGGCTGGTTCGCCGAATGGGTATGGGAGTTTCCTTACACGGTTCGGGCCCACAGCCCCCTTCAGGCCATCGCAGTGACCGCCCACGTGGCCGTGGGCTCCCTGGCCCTGGCGACCGTGGTCACCCTGGCCCTCTGGTCAGGCCGAGGGAACGCGCAAACAAACTGAGAAGGCCCCGATGAGTACCACTTTGCCGCACCGCGACGCCCTCGATCGGCCGCCCCCGGCCGACAAGCCCCGCCAAACCCCACGCCGTATTCCCCTCGAAGATTACTGGACCCTGGTACGTCCACGAATCCTGGGGATGGTGCTGTTTACCCTGGCGATGTCGGCCATGCTGGCCGGCGCCCAGCACCCTTCGTGGACGACCCTGCTTTGCGGACTGCTGGGCTCGGCTGCCGTAATGGCCGGCGCCGTGGCCCTCAACCAGTGTCTGGAATGCTCGACCGACGCACGCATGCCCCGGACGGCAAGCCGGCCGGTCCCTTCTGGCCGCATGACCCCCGCGGCCGCCACCCGATTCGCAATCCTCGCCACCATGGCCGGCTTGGCGTGCCTGACCGCCACCACTCCCCCCACCGCGGTCGCCCTGGCACTGGTGAGCTGGATCCTCTATGTGTGGGTCTACACCCCCATGAAGGCCCGCTCGCCTTGGCAGACCCCCATCGGCGCCATCGCCGGCGCCATGCCCACTTTGCTGGGCGCCGCCCTGGCTCACGGCGCCACCTCCAGCATGGGCCTGACGCTTTTCGGCATCTTGTACTTCTGGCAGTTCCCCCATGCCATGGCCATCGCCTGGCTCTACCGCCATGAGTTCGCCGCCGCCGGGCTGAAACTGGCTACCGTGGTCGATCCCTCTGGCCGGACCGCCGGCTGGATGGCCACCCTGGCAGGTCTCGCCTTGCTGCCGACCAGCCTGCTGCCCGTTGTTTCCGGCCGGGCCGGAATGGGCTACGCCACGGCCGCGATCGCCCTGGCCGGGGCCTACCTGAGCTGCACCCTCGGGTTTCATCGCCGGCCAACCGACCGCTCGGCGCGGTACCTGCTTCGGGCCTCGGTCGTGTACCTGCCGGCCGTGTTGATAGCCCTGCTCCTTGCCTGACACGAGCGAAATCGAGTTGAGCATCCATCCCGAGCCGCGACCGCCAGGGAGCGGGTCGGGGCGGACCCTTAACGCCGGGCGGGGGCGTCGCCGACAGGCCGCCGCTCCCTGGCGGTCGCAGCTCGGGAAGGGTTTTCACCGCCACCCAAAACTCTCCCCCCACTTGCGCACCAGCTCGTCCAATTTGAATAGTTTGCCTGGCCCCTCGGAAAGTTGCGACGCATATTTGCGGCATCCGTCAACCGCTTCCTTGGCTTTTCCCGATTTGAACGCCTTAAAAAGCGCTTTGATACATTCCCTCGCCGTTTGCGGTTCCTCGTTGGCTTGCACCACTGGTTGCCACGCAAGCTCTTGCAGTAATTCTCGCAACCCTTTTAACACTTTTTCGTCTCTGTCGACATAAAAACAGCGAAAAACCCCTTCCGAGCCAAGGTCGAGTTGTGGCTGCGGATGATCCGTGGCGAACTTCCCCAATGCGTTAAACAGCGGCTCAAAGTCGTTCGCAAGCGGCCAATTCGGGCCTGTGCCCTGCTGGAGTTTCCATTGGCCTACTTCGTTGTGCACGGTCCTAAAAGGCTCTAATAACAGTTTTTCGACCTCATACGCCGTGAAGTCCTTCCAAAACTTCTTGTCCTCAATTGACCAGTCCATTATGCCGGTCGGATCAAATTCGCCATTTGGAAAAAGTTTTTTAAGATCGTCCGCCGGCCCCGAATCAATAAGCGTGCCAATGTCTACGTCTACAACCTTGCGACCCATGTCCTCTTCGAAGCGCTTGAGCACGTACTCGATAATCTTCTCTGGGTCCGTTTCGCGGACCTCGAAATAATACAGCTTCGTCAGCTTGTCGGCCAGGCGCTTCTTGCACTCGTTTGGGTCCTCCGGCAGGTTGTCTCCAAGTAGCTGTTTCGCATAGTTGCAAAAGTCATCGTCGCTAGGCTTGGCACGGTCGCTAGGCTTGTCGCCGCCCTTTCCCAGCCGACGGAAAATCGACTTGAGCTGTTGTCGTATCCCGGGTATGGCACCCGTTGCGGCGACAAACGCCAGCAATACCCCAAGCGACAGGCCCACCAGCCAGCGCCGGCGCACCCTACCGGCACCCCGGCTGCCGGAAGTCGCCGGGCTAAAAGCGGCGCCGCGGCGAAGCACCTGCGCGAACGTGCGGCGGGCCTCGTGTTGCCACTGGCCAAGCTGCGGAATCACCTCGAACAGTTCGGCACTGCCCTGCCAGTCCCTGGCCGTCACAATGGCGTCCAGCTCACCGAGCCTCGCCTCAAGCCACTCGTGCAACGCCTTGCGCTGCGGGCCTGCCAGCCGGGGTACGTCGACCTGCGATACGCACAGCCACTCGCGTCCCACGCGCCCGGTGGTCACCTGAGGTACATCTCGCCACGCGACAACGAAGTCGTCACCCAAGGCCGGCGAGCTTGCCGCACTCCCAACGGCCTGGGTTACTTCGCCCGCCCGTGCCTCCACGTACTTCTGTGCAGCGTCGCTGCGGTCCGGTACTAGAAACACCTGATTCCGGTGACCGGCGCGCGAGGTCAATGCAAACAGATACATGGTGCGATTCACTCCGCCTTCTGCCAGGCCGGCAGGGCCGGCTCTGAGGGCCATCCGCTCGTGATCGTCAACACCGCGTAGTTCGTAAACCCGCCTTCCTTGGACCTCAGCGGAATCCTTACCTCGTCGTTCAAGTCCCCGATGGTACAGGTCTGGGACCCGGAACCGCCCTCATCGTTACCAGCTTCCAGAAGATCGTCGTCCTCCAGGATAGACACCATGATCTCGAAGGACCTGCCTGTCTTGCCCTTCAGCGGGAAGCTGCAAATCTCACCGCTCAAGCTGCCGGGGGCTTCAGGTATGGCAGCCTTGGATTCGAAAACCTTATTTCCATCGACCCACACCGTGCAATAGTTGTCTCCCGTACTTAGCCAATCCCCTTGGTATTCCTTATCCCATAGCACCTTCAACGCCACCGTGACCTCCAGTTCGCCCTCCAGTGCCGCCAGGTATTTGCGATACTCTTCGACCGAGCGCTTCATTGCTTTAAGCGGCGCGTCTTCTAAGTACGTATCGCAGGCGTGTTTACTCTTGCGGGTCTGGACAGCCACGTAAAGATGCTCATCCTCTTGCTCATCGACCTGGGTCTCCCACGTGTGGTGCACTTTGCGCTGGGCCTCGAGCATGGCCTCGGCCAACTTGGGTTCCTCGGGCCGAAGGGCCGACTCGAGGCCTCTAAGGGCCTCTAGGGTTTTGCTTATGACCTTTCGCGCTTGGTCGAAAGTCGTATTGCGGAGATGCTTGGGCAACTGCGCGCTTAGCGCCCTGTGGACCTCATCGGGGAACTTTTGGGCGAGGTCTTGCCATTGGCTATCGCGCGGATTATGTGCTGCGAGCGCCTCCGCCGCCGAAACAAAATCGCCTTTGGAAAGGTGGCCGCGGTACGATTTCAGGAACTCCTGCCAGGCGAGGTCTGCTTGGTACTGTTGTGCTTTTTGAAGGAGGGCGTCGCGTTGCGAAAGGTGCTCGGGGGTGGCGTACTGCGGGGCGGGAAAGCCGGACGTCAAAGCCTCGATAAGTTTATCGAGCGTTTCCCGGGAGTCGGCTTTGGCGAGTTGCTGCTCGCGCTGCTCGAGCCATTGCCGATTTTGCTCTTCGCCTTCGCGTCTTGCTTGTTCCGCCTTCCAATGCTGGACGATGCTGTGGGCCTCGGCGACGTGCTCGCCGTTCGGCAGTCGTTCCAAGTATTCTTCGGCCGCTTTGGCCTTCTCTGCCGGGTCGGATGCGGATTCCACAGGGGGCCAGTATACATCTTCGCGGCGGCGGTTGAGCAGGTCGAGCTGCTGTCTGGCTTCATCGGCGGGCGGAGCCAGAGGACCATTCCAGCGGCCCCAAGTGGCGTAGGACTGGAAAAAGCGGAGTGCTTGGTCGAGCCGTTCGGGGGCCAGGTGCGGGTCATCTGCCATCGTAACATAGGTCCGGAATTGATGATTCCGGTATAGGCCCGCCAGAGAGCTGGCAAGCAGAAGGAGGACTAGGACTGCCGCCAGGCGAGAAACGGCGAAGCGGGCAATCACCGCTCGGCGTAGTGCGGCCAGGTGACGACCGCCGGGGGTATGCTCGGGAATGCGGCGGCGGAGGCGGGCCAGCTTGCGCCGCGCGGCCCGAGCCGACGGGGCCAGCCACGCGAAGGGGAGCCACCACCAGCGGCCGTGTGTGCAGCGTTGGTCGAGGTCGGCCAGATCGAGGGCGTCACGGCGTTCGGCGAGCCATACCAGGGGTTCCAGCAGGCCGAATGGCTGGCCCGCGGGCAGTTCCTTGCCATCGAGCAATCGGGCACTGCCGAACGAGCTGGTGGGGAAGACGCGCGTATTGCCCCGCTTGAGGCCCCACGGTGGGGTCGCCGCTGCTGCGGCGCCGGCGGGTCGCTTCAAGGCGTCGCTGGCCTGGCCGGCCCCTTGCCCGCCGCTCGGCGAAAGGCTCAGGGAATCGGTGGGTCCCTGGCTGCCGGTGCCCGTCTCCTCCGCGTCGTGGGCCGGCGGCTGCGCGGCCACGGCATTGCAGATCGACTGGACCAGCTTTTCATATTCAGAAAACTCGGCGAGAAACTCCTCGACCTTTCGCTGCTCGGTGTCCGGCGACTGCCGGTCGATTGTCGAGTAGCGGTCCCACTTGGTCAGCACCACGCACACGGGGGTCGTAATCGGATCGGCTTTGCTCTCGTGGAGCGATGCAAACGCCTCACGAAGGAGGCGAAGTTCAGCGTCGGCAGCCAGGCCATTTCTTCGCGGAACCTCTGCGAAGACCAAAAACCCATCACTTTCGGCAAGTGCCGATCGGAGTTTCCGCGCCACCGATTCCGGGTCGTCCTCGAGGAGGGGGTTGATCAGTTCACCGGAATAATCCGCCAACCGGACCATCAACGGGCCACGCGACGGGTCGCCCACGCGGAAATCCAAAGTGGGCAAGGCGGCCTCGACAACTGGGGGGTTCGGCTCGGGAACATCTCCCTGGCGCAGCCGGTCGAGTATCCGCTCAACCCACTCTTTGCCAGCGTGCAGCCCAAGAGCCTCGCGCTCCGCTGGCGAGGGTTGGTTGTTGGAGGGGGCCGGCTTGGGTACCTCCACGGGAAGGTAGTCGCACGTGATCCCATACTCGCTTGGTGCGCCGAGGGCCAGCATTCCCAGGTAACAGGACTTGCCGGAACCCGAACGGCCGTAGAACGCAAAGCGGTAAAACCTCGCCGGATCGCGCGCCATGTGGTTGCTCCTTAGGGATGCTTGCCATGGTTCAGCAGGGTGCCGGCGGCTGCCGGGCCCCAAGAACTCGTCGAATCGTCCGAAAGATCCAGCGCCGCGTCGGCCGGAGCAGCAAAAGCGCTCCCAAAGCGAGGACGGAGGCGCTGGCAAGCCCAGAGCCGCTCGTGAAAAAAGTGCGGGCGAGGCTGCGAGCCGTCCCTGTCACGACCTCTTTTGTGCCCGCCCCTGCCCCGGCAATCGTGCCCCCAATGACATCTGCAAGGCGTTTGCCCGCAAAACGGCCCAGCTTCTCCAGCCCCTGTTGGGTAAGGCGGCCCATCGCGTCCAGGTACTCCTCCGGTGCCAGGAGAACGGCGGCCAAAGCAGCGCTACCCAACCACAGCTTCCAGTGTGGGCGGACGTATTGGCTCCAGAAGTGATGGGCGCGGTCGCCTTGGGTGTGGAAGAACCTGCCGAAATCGTTCAGCGTCAGGGACCGGGCGCCGGGGGGCGAGGGAAGTTTGCCGGCCTTCAAGGCCACGTGGAACCCCAGCGCATCCTCGGCAAGGTCCTCGAAGCGGCCTAGGGCGGCAAGCGTCTCCGCCCCCCCTTCACTTACCAAACGGCTGCGAACCGCCACGTCGGGAACGACAGCCTTCAGGCGCTGACCGCCGTGCGCGACGACCAACGCCGCCCGTTGCGATGCTGGCGGAAGCGATTCCAGCTCGCGCAACAAGCGGCTGTCGCCAACGCCAAGGCCCTTTTTCCACGCATAGCGCAACGCGGCCGATTCTTCCGCCAGGTCGTCTAGCCGCTTGCCGCGATTCAGGTCGCCCAAAAGCCGGCGACCAGCGCGCCTCGTTGCCGCATCCTCGACGACTTCATCTAAACCTCGAACGGGGATGTCGTCGGCGACACCCGCCAACTTGCGGATTACCTGTGCGAGGTTGGCCGCCTGGGCACCTGGGATTGGCAATATGACCACCATCGCCGCTACGATGGCCAGGGCGAGCGGCGGCCCAACATATTTCTGCCATGGTTGCGATGCCTGCGACATGGGTTGCTCCTGCCTCAAGGGGCTGGTTAGCGCGGATCTGCTGGCCGCGGGCCTTTGTTCAATGCAGCATCGAGCGCGCCGGTGTGCACGGCGGACCACCAAGCCGAAAGATGCTCCCGCCAGGCTTTTAGCTGTTTCGCGGAAGTCGCTGCCGAATCGGCACCCGCCTGGCTTAGCCCCCTTGCCACGGCCTCGAAAGAAGCCGTGTTCGCCACCGCGTCAAAGCCAGTGTTTACCGCGGTCTCCTGGAGGACCGTGCGGAAAGGCGAATTCTCGGGGAACAGCTTAGCGACATCGAAGACCACACGCCGGTCGGATCGCATGAAAACGCGGGCCTCTAAACCCGTCAAGGCCCGGAAAACTCTGCGGCCCAGTCCTAGGCTCTGGAATCGCCCGAACAACCAGCGCGTAGGCACCGTGACGTCGACGGCGACCTTACTGCTCAGAGCGGCCAGAATGGCTTGGCGAGCTTTACCACTGGCCTCTTTCATGACAAGGGGAGCCACGGCTTTGGCACCCGCCTTTTCCAATGCGCCTTGCAGACCTTCCAAGGCCACCTGGCTTGCTCCCTTGCGGACGGCGGTTTGCACGGTGGCCTCGGGCAAGATCGGAGGGCGGGGCCGGGGGGCCAGCGGCATGGGGCTGACGCACGAGATGGCCGGATCGCGGTAGATGAGTTCTTGATTGCCGTCGCGGTCGATCCAGTAGATGCCGCGGTTCTTGGCCGCCGCGTCGTACACGCACAGGTAGTCGTCTTCGCTGAGCGGCCAGGGGGTGCCGTAACAGGCATACCGGGCGATGGGGCGGCCTTCGGCTTCGGGGAAGGGGACCTCGGGCGTGAGGCGCTCCAGTTGCGACATCGCGCCGTCGTCGGGGATGCGGGGGTCGATGAGCACCAGCGATCCGAACTCGTGGCCATGGTGCGCCCCGGTCGAGGCGACGAACTTGTGGGAGCCGGGAATGGCGCGGATGGCCATTTCCATCCACGGCCGGCTCTCGCGGCGCACGGGGTAGTTGCCGTGGAAGCTTCGCGGGTCGCGGCCATCGGGGAAACAGGTCCAGATGTGGTGCGCGATATTCGTATCGCGGTCCACATAGTCCCAGCGGGTATAAACGATCATCCCGTCGTTGGTCACGCTGGGGTGCCACTCATGGGTTTCGTGAAAGCTGAGGCAGATCATGTCGCTGCCGTCGTCCTTCATCGAGAACATGGTGTAAACCGGGCAGTGCCGGCCGCACCGCAGGTAGCCGCCGCGCCGCAGGGAGATAAACACGACCCGGCCGTTGGGCAAATAGCAGGGGTCGAAATCATCCCAATCGCCGTCGGTCAACTGGACCAGATGGGTGCCATCGGCGTTGACGCGGAAGATGTGGTGGCTGATTTCGGGGCCCCAAAGATAAGTTTCTTTGCCCTGGGACCTGGCGTAAGCCTTGGCCTGGGTGTAGGCAAACAGAATGGTCTGTCCGTCGAACGATACCTCGGGCGAGAGGAATGCGCCGCCCTGGAGCTTCTGGCCGGCCAGCCGGCCCTTTTCGACCACCGAGTTTTCCAAAAGGTCGATAAGTTTGGGGTTATCGGAAAAGGGGTCGACCAGCACGAAGAGTCCTCCGCCGGGGACCGCGTTGCAACCGTAGTATTGGTCGCACATGTGGTACACGCCGGCCGAGTCGTGCCGTTTGAGGAACAACAGTTTTTCGATGGCGAGCCGGGGGTTGGTAAAGGCGATGCGGCGGAGGAGGCGGCGGGCGTCGAAGTAGAGTACGCGGCGGGCTTCGACGGGGGCCTGGCCGGCCGATTTCATGGCCGACAACCGTCGTTGAAGCGGGCGGAGTTCCTGAACCAGCGGGTCGAGCCGCTCGGGGCTAGCCAGGTTGCGCAGCCGCTGGGCGAGGCGTTCGGCCCGGTCGAGCACGGTTTCGAGATGGGCCAGCGAAAACGGCTGCTCCCCTGCCGGCTGGGCGCCGCCCGCCTCGCCAGGGGCTTGGGCCTTCTTGTTCCGGGCGATGTTCTTGTCCGGGGCGTCGGCGGGATAGACTTCCACTTCGTCCAGGGCGAAAGAGCAGGTTCCGGGCACCGCCAGGCGTACCAGACGCGCGGCTACGTCCTTTTGCCGAAAGGAGACCACCAGTGGCTTGTTCTCTTTTACGCCGAAAAAGACCTGGCCATCGTGCTGATAGACCTGGCGGAAGGGTTTGCCTGGGCCGTCGCTGACCAGGATTTGCAGGTTGCGCGTGCGGGGGGCGGTGTTGGCGTCGGTGCGATTGAAGACCACCACCCGGTCGAGCTTGTAGATCTGGCCCAAATCGACTTGCCACCAGGGATCGCGTTCGGCGCTGGCGGTATGGAATCCGTAGGAACCGGTCTTGACGCCGTCGCAGCCGCCGGCGGCATCTTCGGCGGTGGTTACAGGCCTGGCCGGGGCACTTGCTATGAGAGGTTTGCCGAAGCGCTGATCCTGGTCGATCCAATCGGCCTCGACCAACTGGCGGACTGTGGCGCCCACCTCGACCGCTCGCAAAGTGCCTTGCGGGGTCGCCTGGGCGCGGGGTGAAGGCCCGGTGGAGGTCGTGTCGGCCGGCGCAACCGGGGTTGCGGCCAGCCATCCAATCGCCAGGATCAAGAGCCGCCAAACGTTCCCGCACGTTGGGGAAAGCGGACGAACCCGACGCATGGCTTTACCCTCCGCAGAGTGGCAGGTGATGCCCAAAGCCTTCGCGTTGTGGCCAGTGCTGGGCGGCCGCTCGGGCGGGCGCAAAATGCCTGAGCTGGCCGGAGCCGCAACCAGCACTACGACACCGCTCATAATAAGCCACAGCCTTCTGGGAACACAAGCCGGGTAGCCGGGTCGCAGGACGCCGGCCAAGGCATTATCCTGGAACGTCGCGGCGGGCCGCAAGAGACGCCAGGGTCGTGCGGGTGCGGAGGGCACGACGCTTGAGCCGCACGGGCAGGGCCCAGAGCGTGGTCCCGCCGGGGTTCGATTCACCAAACCGATTGCCCACGAGGTGCTCTATGAGGATTACGCGGCGTGAAGTTCTACGGATGGCGAGCGTTGCGGTGGCCGGAGGTGTCTTGGGCCGGGCGGCCGGCCAGGGGCTGGCGGCAAGCCGCTATCCTTACCTGGGCCGAACTGCGGATTACGCCGATTTTCGGATCATCGAACCGGGCCGCAAGATCGCCAAGGTCGAGTCGTGGACCCGCGGCGCGTTTGGGATCGTGCGGGTGACGACGGTGGACGGCCGGGAGGGCTTCGGGCAACTTTCGTCCTTCGAGGCGGACATCACCGCCACGGTGCTCCATCGGCAGGTGGCGCGGCACGTGCTGGGGCGCGACCCAGCCCACATCGATGCCCTGGTGGACCGCGTGATTGATGCCAACATGAAGTTCCCCTGGTCGTATGTATGCCGGGCGTTGGCCGGGGTCGATACGGCCATCTGGGACCTGTACGGCAAGATCCGGGACAAACCGGTGTGCGAACTCTTGGGGGGCAAGCGGCGGGCGCTATGGGTGTATGGCTCGAGCATGCGGCGGGATATCACGCCGGAGGAGGAAGGGGCCCGGCTGGCCCGCCTGCGGGACGCCAAGGGGTTCCGGGCGTTCAAGGTGCGGGTGGGGACGCCGACGGGCCACGATGGGGACGCCGCGCCGGGCCGCACCGAAAAACTGATCCCCACCGTGCGCAAGGCCGTCGGCGACACGGTGACTCTGCTGGCCGACGGCAATAGCTGTTACACGCCGCCGCGGGCCATCGAAATCGGTCGGCGCATGGAGGCGCACGGCTACTCCTGGTTCGAGGAACCTTGCCCCTACTGGGAACTGGAGTGGACGGCGGAAGTGGCGGCCGCTTTGACAATGGATGTGGCCGGCGGCGAGCAAGACAACGACCTGGCGCAGTGGCGGCGGATGATCCGCATGAACGCGGTCGATGTCTTGCAGCCCGACCTGTGCTACATCGGCGGATGGACACGGGCATGGCGGGTGGCGCTTTTGGGGCAGCAAGCCGGCAAGCGGGTGGTGCCGCACTCCTCGCACCTGTCGCTGGTAACCCTGTTCGCCATGCACTTCATGGCGGCGATTCCTAATCCCGGCCCGTTCCTGGAGTTCACGATCGAAGGCGATATCAATCGGAAAGAAGGACTGTATAGTCCGTCGCTGGAGGTGAACGATGGCCGGGTCGAAATCCCGGCCGACCCGGGATGGGGCGTGCGGATCAACCCGCAATGGCTGGAAAAGGCCTCGTACCAGAAAAGCGAGCTGCGATAGGAGAGGCGAGCCCGCAAGGCCGCGGGACGTGGCGGTGCGGCTCGGGCCGGACGTGGGACCGTCGGCTCCGGGGGGATGCCAGCAGGCTGGTGCTGGCTGGGCATGCCCCTTTTCAGGTGCGACGGCGGAGGCCGCAACGCATCGGGCGCAAAAGGCCGTGCCGGCGGCGCCCCGGTGGGCGAAATAGTGTCGTTGGGGGAGAACCGGGGAGCAAGATTGGCACCAGCTTCCGACTTGCCCACTTCTGGGGAGCGAAAGGCGGTGGTCGCAGGTCACCGGGCCCGAACGG
>FWPU01003373.1_pt1 | contig 40523 bp, 42 predicted proteins | sample 2228361 | NCBI WGS metagenome assembly FWPU01 (sample SAMEA103939777, study PRJEB20133) | metagenome | reverse complement strand
CAACGACGCCCTGAGGGCCATGGAAGTCATCGATGCCGCCGCCCGCTCACTCATCACCCGCGACGCCGCCGCCAGGCTGCCGGCCGGCTGATCCAGCCTCCCGCAGACCGAGCCCAGGGGAAAATCCGCCCCCAGAATCTTGTCGGATTGCCTTCTTGGCGCTGCGCCCTTGGCGGGAGGAGAAGTTGATTCCTGCAAACCCGGAACGAGTGTATACTTTGGCTTTGGGGTCCCGTCCGGAAGACTTGAATTTTAAGAAGAACGCTCATGTATAGTACATCCGCACCGATGCGGCGGTTCGTGTTGATCGCCGCCGCAGTTATTCTCGCGCCGCTTTGCTTGCTCCTCGGACAGGCCGTCATGGGAAGTCTCGTAGGTACGGTCACCGATTCCACTGACGCCGTGATTCCGGGAGCCAAGGTGACCATTACAGAGGTGAACACCGGCATCCAGCGTGTCGGCGCCACCAACCAGAGCGGTAACTACATGTTCGGCAACCTCACCCCCGGGGTCTACCGGGTCGAAGTCGAGGTTCCGGGCTTCAAGAAGGGCATCCGCGACCAGGTGGAGGTCCTGGTCAACACGACCGCCCGCGCCAATCTGCAACTGGAGCCCGGCGAAGTCACCCAGTCCATTGAGGTGGTCGTCGACATACCCATGCTGCAAACGGATCGGGCTGACGTCGGACGCAAGATCGAAACCCAGATCATCGCGGACATGCCCCTCGGCCTGAACCGAAACTTCCAAGGACTGATGAATCTCGTCCCGGGCACCGCCCGTTCCTACCGCCCCCACTCGGAGTTCTTCAATCCCCAGGACAGCATCGCCACCCGCGTCAACGGGCAGTCGCGGATGGCGAACAACGTTCAGTTCGAAGGCATCCACAACAACCACCGCACCGGGTTGTTGACTGCGCTCATCCCCCCCATTGAGGCGCTCCAGACCGTGGATATCACCACCAGCAACTACGACGCCGAACTCGGGCGCGCCGGCGGCGCCGTCGTCAACGTCGCGCTGAAATCCGGCACCAACGATCTTCACGGCAGCGTCTTCGAATTCAACCGGGTGAGCCGCCTCGCAGCCATACGTCCGTTCACGACCACCAAGGCGCCCACTACCTTCAACCAGTTCGGCGCCACCATCGGCGGACCCATCATTCGCAACAAGACGTTTTTCTTCGGCGACTATCAAGGCATTCGCGACCGCCGAGGCGATGTCACTACCGCCACGATCCCGACGATGGACTTCCGCGAGGGCGATTTCAGTGCCGCCCCGACCGCGATCTACGATCCCGCTACGGGCAACTCCGACGGTACCGGCAGAAGCCCCTTCCCTGGTAACCGCGTCCCGGCCGATCGGATCAGTCCCATCTCAAAGAGAATCTTGGCGCTCGTGCCTCCCCCAACCGCCGGCGGCTTTAGCACCAATTTCGAGCGGGCCACCGTGCGCAGGAAAGACACCAACGCCTTCGACGTTAAGATCGACCACCAGGCTTCCGCCAATGACACCCTTATGTTCCGCTACAGCTTCCAGCGGCCGGAAACTTTTGACCCCTCCCTCTATCCCATGGCCGGCGGCCCCAAGAGGAGCGGCTTCGCTGGCCAAGGAATCCAGACAGCACACAACACCGCCGTCAATTACACCCGCATCTTCAGTCCGTCGCTCATCGCCGAGTTCCGTTTCGGGGTCATGCGATACCGCAACGACGCCAAAAATGAGGACACCGGCACCAACGCCTCTGACGCCATCGGCATACCCGGCATCAATCTCGATGACTACACCAGCGGCTTGGTGAACATAAACATTGGAGGCTACAGCAATCCGCTGGTAGGCTTCTCGGCCAGTCTCCCGTGGATCCGCGCGGAAACCAACTTCAACCTCATCTCGAACTGGACAAAGCTCTTAGGGGACCACTCGGTCAAGTTCGGCATCGACGTCCGCCGCAACCGCGACGACCTGTTGCAGACGCAGACCTTTGGGCCCCGAGGCCGCTTCGATTTCCGCGAGGGCCAAACCGCGCTCCGTGGCGGTCCCAAAACCGGCTTTGCGAATTCCTTCGCTTCGTTCTTGCTCGACGTTCCGAATGTGTTCGGCCGCGACCTCTCCGGCATCTTCCCCACCTTCCGCCAGACTCAGATGTTTCCCTATGTGCAGGACAAGTGGCAGGTCACCAAGAAGCTGACGTTGGATCTCGGCCTGCGATTTGAGTACTGGGGACCTCCCACCACAGCGCAGCGGGCCGGCTTCTCCAACTACAACCCGGCCAACAACACACTCGAGCTGGCCGGTGTCGGCACCATACCGTGGAACTTCGGCCTCCAGACCGACTGGAAAAACTTCGCCCCCCGCTTTGGCCTCGCCTATCGCGTGACCGAGGAAACCGTCGTGCGCGGCGGCTACGGCATAACCATTGACCCGTCCTATCCGGACGACAAGTGGGCCTTTAACTTTCCGGTCAAGCAGAACAACTCTTTCAATCCGCTAAATTCCTTTGTCCCGGCCGGCTCCATGGCCGCCGGATTTCCACCGCCCGTCTTCTTTGAGATCCCCTCCAGCGGAGTCATCGAGAACGCCGAAACCGGCCAAGTTTACCTGACCATCCCCACGGACCTCCGGCAAGGCTACGTTCAGAACTGGAACTTCACCATCCAGCAGGCATTGCCGGCCAAATTCTCCTTCGAGGTCGGCTACGTTGGCAACCACGCCGTTGGGACTCTGAATCGGCTGAACATGAATGCCGGCCAGATCCCGGGCGCCGGTTCTGCCGGTCAGCCCCTCAACCAGCTCTTCGGTCGCCGGGCCGACACCAACACCTGGATCGCACTGAGCTCGAACTACCATTCCCTCCAGGTGAAACTGGACCGCCGCTTCTCAAATGGTTTCGCGCTCACAACGGCTTACACTTACGGAAAGGCGATTAACTTTGCCGACGACAACGGCAGTATCGACACCGACAGCCAGTGGTGGAGGGACCGCGGCCCGGCCGCCTTCGACCGCAAGCACACCTGGGTCCAGAGCTTCATCTACCAGTTGCCGTTCGGCCCCAACAAGCGCTGGCTCCAGTCCGGACCCGCCCGGTGGCTTCTCGGCGACTGGCAGGTTAACGGGATCTTTTCGATGTACAGCGGCACGCCGTTGAATATCACTACGAGCTCTGCCTCACTCAACGCGCCCGGTCAAGGCAACAGGCCCGATGTCAACGGCACGCCGGAAATCTTCCACAGAGTCGGACCCGGCCAGCTGTGGTTCGACACGAGCAAGTTCTCGGCCCCTCCTCCGGCCGCCTTCGGCAACCTCGGGCGGAACGTGCTCCGCGGACCCGGCCTCGTGAACCTCGACTTCAGTCTCTTCCGCAAGTTCCCGATCACCGAACGCCTCACCGCCGAGTTCCGCGTCGAGTCGTTCAATTTCACCAACACACCTCATTTCAGCAACCCGACCACCAGCTTCACCAGCTCCAGCTTCGGCGAAATCAGAAGCGCGGAGGCCGACCAGAGGCAATTCCAGTTCGGATTGAAGCTTATTTTCTAAACTGGCCCGCCACTGCGGAGCTCAACGTGTTCCGCTCGCTGACCAGCCGAAGCCGCCGCCTCACGGCCGCGGCTTCGGCGCCTCCGCCCGCTCCCCCTCCAGCACCCGGTGGGTCACATACGACACCTCGGTCGGCACATGGTCCTGAAACCGCGCCCGGACCAGCACTTGGAACGCCTTCGGCACCGTCCCATCGGGCTGCCTCAGCCGCTGCACCAGGTCTCTGGCGTAGCCCGGCTGAGTAACGTACTCCACCGCCGCCCAGGTCCCTTCGCTGGCGCTCGACGCCAGCACCATGATCTCGCCGTGCCCGTGTAATCCCGGCAAGCGCGACACCAGCGCGTAGTCCTCCAGCAGTATGTCCTTGGTCACCCCCCAACGGTCGCCGTACATCTGCTGTTCGCCCGGACGCGGGCGGAGGTTGATAATCGACCCGCCCTCGATCACAAACTCCCACTCGATCGGAAGATTCTTCAGTTGCACGTTAAACTTCGGCGACCCAAGAAAGATCACGTCGCTGCGCCGGATATCATCCCACTTCAGCGCGCTGCTTCGTTGCAGATACAAGTCCGGCTTCCGCCCATGCAGCAGCCGGCTCAGCAGAAAAGCACCCGTCGCCTCCCCCACCCCCGTAAACCCATACCAGGGCAACGCGTAGGAGCTGCCCAGGTGCCTCCGCAGCCCCTCTATCTGCTCGGACCCCACGGCCGTCTCCAGCTCGTTGATCTTCGGACTCCGGAAGAATGCACCCGAGAATTTCGTGAACAGCGGAGTCCCCATCGAGATCAGCACGGGCCGGTCGCTCTCCAGGAAGGGCTGCCAGATCAGTTCCAGCTCCGGTGTCCAGCGCGGTTCTGCTCCCGAAACTCCAGGCCCCGGCGGCCCCTGCAAATACCAGTAGACCCCACCGGCCAGCATCAGAACCATGCACACACCCAGGCCCAAGGAAACCCGCCGCCATTTCTTCACCTCCGCGCCCAGAGCGGCAACCCGCAACGGCGGCGCCCCCTCCGACCGCCGCCCGAATCTCAGCTCATAGTGCCCCCGGGGCAACTCAATCCGGACGTCGTGGCCGGCGCCCTCTTTCAGGTAATACTCCTCCAGCCTCCTCCGGAGCTTGCTCGCTAACACCCGCACCGCCGGGTCCTGCTGCGGATCGTAATCCGGAGGCTTGTGAAATGCCTCCAGGCCGATCGTATACTCCTTCAGATCCCCGGTTTCGCCCGCCAAAAACTTCTCGCCGAGATAACTCAGCAGGCGCCGCAACCCGTCCGAGTGCCGGATCGCCTCGCTATGCAGAACACGCTCCAGTTCCGCCCGAAACTCTTTCCGCTCGGCCTCCGTCATGGGTACCCTCGACGCGGGAAACTCGTCCAATAGTATGCCACGGTCTGCCGCCCGAGGCGCGCCCTGGAGAGCCCGGTCATCGCCCTCGCCTGAGGCCGCCCCGGCTACTAGTCGTTAACTAGTGCCCCACGGTTCCCTACTTCAACCGGGCCGCCCACAGGCGCATACTTGATCTCGATGAAATCCAACGCGCGGGCACTGCACCACCGCCCGCGAAACCAACTGGGGGATACTTGCCATGGAACGCCTTAGAACTGATTCGGGATGCCCGTCACCCCGGCTTCCCAACCTCCGCATCTTCCGGATCCTGGCCGCTGTCTGCCTCGCCATCCAGTGGACGCCTTTGCCCGTTCTGGCCCAGACCGGCACCGACACCGGCTTGCGCGGAACCGTCAGCGACCCGTCGGGCGCCTCCATTCCCGGCGCCGGCATCACCGCTACCCATGTGGCCACCGGCGCCCAGCGAACCACCCAGAGCAACGAACTCGGCTATTGGGAAATCCGGGCCCTTGCTCCGGGGGAGTACACGGTCACCTTCGAAAGCCCGGGCTTTAAGAGGCTGACCCGCCGCGGCGTGACCGTAACCACTTCCGAGATGGCAACCCTCAACGTCGAGCTCGAGGTCGGCGACGTCGGCACCTCCATCGAGGTGACCGCCAACGCCGAAATGCTTTCCTCCAGTTCGGCCACCATCGTCCGTACGCTCGACACCCGTGAGCTCGAGCTGCTGCCCACATCCGCCCGCAACTTCACCCAGCTCCTGGTCATCGAGCCCGGCGTCTCAGCCGATATCAGCGAGCTGCTGTCGAACAACAACGCCTCCATCTCGCCCAGCGTCAACGGTGCGCGAACCACCAACAACAGCTTCGTCTACAACGGAATCGACGTCACCAACTTGCTCTGTTGCAACAGCCGCGTTAACGGCAGCCGCGGCACCATCGACGAGGGCGGCGGCACCCTCTCCCGTAATATCGCCCCCGCCCCGGAAACCCTGGCCGAAGTTAAGCTTCAGACCAGCCTCTATGACGCCGGCACCGGACGCAACGGCGGCGGCAACTTCCAGCTCGTCTCCAAAAGCGGCACCAACGAGTTTCATGGTTCCGTCTACCACTTCCTCCAGAACGACAAGCTGATCGCCAACGAGTTCTTCTACAACCGCGCCGGCACCGAGCGGCCCGTGCTCCGCCGCAACGAGGGCGGCTTCACCCTCGGCGGCCCGGTCGTCAAGAACAAAACCTTCTTCTTCGGTTCCTACCAGTTCACCCGCGCCCTCACCTCATTCGTGGATGAGGCCAGCAACACCCTGCGGCTGCCGAAGGATCTGACCGACGACCGCTCCGACGAAGCAATCAATCGCTTCGCCACCGCCATCTGGAGCCCCACCGCCGGCCCGGTCAACCTCTCGGCCATCAACCCCATCTCGCGCCAACTGCTCAAAGCCAAGTTCCCTGATGGCAGCTACCTGATTCCCTCCGGCGCCAACGGGTTCAACTGCACCAGGATCGGCAATCAGGTCGCCGAAAGTTGCCAGTTGCTCTTCGTCATCCCAGCCACCTACGACCAGGACCAGTTCAGCGTCAACATGGACCACCAGTTGACCCAGGCCAATAAGTTGAGCGGCAAATTCCTCTTCATCGAGCAGCCCAGCCGCAATCCCCTGGCTCACTCCCGCGCTGTGTCCCGTTTCGAGACCGAAGAGACGACCTTCCAGCGCACCTTTTCCCTGACCGACGTCCATATCTTCAGCCCCACCGTTATCAACGAAGCGCGGGCCGGCTTCTTCCGCAACCGCAACGACACCGTACCGATCGGATACTTCACCAACGAGGAATTCGGCATCGTTAACCCGCTGGCCCACGATACGCCGGACCTGAGCCAAATCGACATCCGCGGCGACCGCGACGTGGGCGATCAGATCCGCTTTGGTACCCGCGCCGACGGCACTCGGGTCTTCGATGTCCAAAACACCTTCACCTACGGCGACACCCTTTCCTGGACCCAGGGCAAACACTCCATCCGCGCCGGCGTCGAGTTCCGGCGCCACCAGTTGAACGGCGACCTCCAGGAGGGCCGCAACCGGCGGCACAACCTGCGAAGCTGGTTCGACTTCCTCACCGTCGGCTTCCGCAACCCGGGCGACCGCAACCGCGCCCGCCAGATCTCAGATTCATCCCTGAACTACGGCGAAACGGTCCGCGGCTACCGCATGACCGACTGGAACTGGTTCCTCGCCGACGACTGGAAGCTCTCCCCTAAACTCACCTTCAATATCGGCGTGCGCCACGAATACTTCGGATTCCCCTCCGAAGTCAACGGCTTCCTGACCGTGTACGACTACCCCGCAGCCCTCGCCTCCGGCAACCCCCAGGACGGCTTCATCTTCGCCTCCAACTTCAAACCGGAGTCGCTCCCAGGGGCTCAGAATGTCAAGCTCCGCATCGGCAACAGCAAGACCCTCATCCCCGGCGATTACAACAACATCATGCCCCGTTTCGGCTTCGCTTGGTCGCTGCCCGGCGCCGACCGCCTCATTCTTCGCGGCGGTTACGGCATCTTCTACGAGCGCACCACCGGCAGCTTCGCCAACTCGCTCCGGCAGAGCCCGCCCTTCTTCCGCGAGGTGCAGTTGAACAACCTTGGCGACTGGAACACCGTCCCGGAGGACATCCCCACCTTCCCCCTTCCGGAATTCATCGTGGGCTTCGATGACGGCGAACCCATCCTGGTCGGCTCCAACGACCCGGACAACGAGTTCGAGGCCCTCGAAACCCAAATGATCTCGCCGGATTTGGCAACCCCTTACACCCAGCAGTGGAGCCTCAACCTCCAGTGGGAAATCCGCCCCGACTGGCTCCTCGAGCTCGGCTACGTCGGCACCAAGGGCACCAAGCTCCTGCAAATCGCCAACGCCAACATGGCCTTCGACATTGACGCCATCGGCGGCTTCCTCCCCCGCCCCGGCGTCCCCGGCGGCGGCTTTACCGGCAACTATTACGACATCGTCGATGACCGGTTCGTCAACACAAAGACGCCGCCCGCTGACTGCGATGTCTTTGACGACCCAGGCGAATGCGTGATCCCGGCCGAGTTGCGCGGCGCGGTCCTGGGCTTCGACGAGGATGAGGGCGCCAATACCGTCTACTCGAACGCCAACTCCATCTACAACTCCTTCCAGGCCAGCCTTCAAAAGCGCTTCAGCCGGAACTTCATGTTCAACATCAACTACACCTTCTCCCGCTCCATCGACACTTTCTCCGACGAGGGCCTGTTCCAGATCCAGGCCGACCAACGGCGCCCGCACCTGAACCGCGGCCTCTCAGACTTCCATCGTAAGCACCGGCTCATCTTTAGCTGGGCCTGGGACCTCCCCTTCCGCGGCAACCGTCTCATCGAGGGATGGTCCCTCAGCGGCATCGGCACCTTCCAGTCCGGCCGCCCGTTCACCGTCGTTGATGACGACTTCAGCGGCTTCCTGTACTCCTCGACCGATCCCCGCCCCAACCTCGCTCCAGGCGTGACCCACGAGGACCAGACCACCCGCGGACCGGTCACCTCGCGGATCAACAACTACCTGAACCGCGCCGCGTTCCAGAGTTCCGGCCCGCAATTCGGCGCCCTCGGCCGCAATACGGTCATCGGCCCCGACCAGCGCCGCCTCGACATCAGCGTCTCGAAGATGACCCGCCTGACCGAACGGTTCAACCTCGAATTCCGCGCCGAGGGTTACAACGTCTCCAATACCCCGGTCTTCCGCAACCCCGGCAGGGACCTCAGCGGCGCCAACTTCGGCGAGATTATCAGGACCCGCGGCGGCCCCCGAGTGTTCCAGCTCGGCCTGAAGTTGAGATTCTGAGGGTCCTTACCCCCGAACGGCGCGGGGCGGCCCATTCCGCGCGCCGCCCCCGCCCCTTTCCCGCCTTCAAGGCGGGCCAGGAGGCAATTATGTGTATCGGCTCAAGCGTCCATCCGAACACAGCCGGCCTCGTCCTGCTCCTGCTGCTGACCGCCCGCGCCCTGAGCGCCGCCGTCACCGCCGAGATCAAAGGCCGCGTCACCAACAACCTGACGCCGCAGCAGTACCGGGCCGTCACCGTCATCATCACCGACCGCCTCGGCACCGAACTCGGCCGCACCCATCCGGACAAGCGCGGCCGGTTCGCCATCAAGATCGGCGGTCCCCGGTACGTCATCATCAAGGCCATCCTGGAGGGCTACCCCGAAGTCATCTATCAGCTCGACACCGAAGAGCACCGGGAAAGCACCACCGAGTTCGAGCACAACGAAGTCTTCGGCGAGCTGCGCATCCACACCTATTACCAGAACATCACTTTCGGAGCGGCCGGCAGCGCCGCGACGACCTCGGGCCCCTCCACCCTCGAGGAACTGCTCGCCGGCGAAGATCCGAAGGCTGTCCGCGCTTACCGCAAGGCGCGCCGGTACAGGGAGGCCGGCGATCCCGACAAAGCCATCGCCTCGCTGCAGGAGCTCGTTAGGGACCACCCAAACTTCTACATCGGCCTCATCGAACTCGGCATGCTGCTCGCCGCCCGGCAGGAAAACGACCGCGCCATCGAAATCTTCACCGCCGCCCGCCAACTGCGGCCGGAGCACCCCTGGGCCTACGTAGGGCTTGGCGTCGCGCTTAACAACAAACAGGACTACCGCCAGGCCGCCTCCTATCTCGAAAAAGCCGTCGAGCTCGAGCCCGATTCCATCAACGCCCAGTTCCAGCTCGGCCAGGCTGCCTTCCGGCTCAACCAGCCCGACCGCGCCCTGAGCTGCTTTTCCCGCGTCATCGAGCTCAATCCCACCTTCAACCCCATGGCCTACAAAATCATGGCCTCCATCTACGCCAACCAACAGGAGCCCTTCAAGGCCGCCGAAGCCCTCGAACTGTACCTGAAGCACTTCCCCGACGCCCCGGACGCTGCCAAAGTGAAGGAGATCCTTACCAGGCTCAGGCCCGCGCACTGAGCCACTGACAGGGAGCCATGCCTTGCGCGCAAAACGAACACCCGATGTGAGGCGCTGTGACGGAAAACCCCACCGCGATCACCTCAACCGGCGCAATTCGCGTCCCCGCATTTGGCCTGATACGTGCTCATGTATACTTCGGAGCAATGCTATGAAACGTTGGTTCATCCTTTCCCTGATCTTCATTTGGCCGGCTCTGGCCGCCGATCAGACCGCGAAAAATGTCGTCCTGTTCATCGGCGACGCCGCCGGTATTCCGACCGTCAGTGCCGCCAGCATCTACAAATACAACCGGCCCTTGCAGCTCTTCGTGCAGAAAATGCCGCACATCGCCCTGATGGAAACCTCCTCCGCCTCCAGTTGGGTCACCGACTCGGCCGCGGGCATGACCGCCATCGTTACCGGCCGCAAAACGCACAACGGCGTCATCTCACAGTGTGACAAGGCTGTACGGGGCAAGCGCGACGGCGAGCCGCTGAAAACCATCCTCGAGTACGCCGAAGAAGGCGGCCTCTCCACAGGCGTCGTCTCCAACAGTTCGGTCGCCTCCGCCACCCCCGCCGCCTGTTACGCGCAGGCCAACGACCGCAACAAAATCGGCGAGATCTTCGCCCAGATCCTTAAGCCTCGCTTCGGAGACGGCATCGATGTCATCATCGGACCTGGCCGCCAGGAGATCTTGCGAGAAACTCGCAAACTCGGCATCGACATCGAAGCTGAGCTCCGGGCCCGCGGCCTCGGGCCGTATGCCGCCCTCAACGCGATCCCGCAGACCGCCCGGCGCGCCGTCGTGCTCTGGGATTCCGAGCACTTCGACCTTGCCCAAGCCGCCGACCGGGCCATCGATGTCCTGGCCCGCAACCCCAACGGCTTTTTCCTAATGGTCGAGTCGGATTGCCACACCGAAAAGCTGGTGCAAGGGCTCGAGAGAATGATCATGCTCGATAACGCCATCCGCCGCGCCGCCGGCCGCCTGAAGGCTGACACGCTCATCATCTTCACCGCCGACCATTCCTACGACTTCCGCATCCACGACGGCGACAAGGATGAGCCTATCCTCGGCGACCTGAACGACCCCGCGCTGGGCGACGACATCGAGAGCCTGCGCCTGGAAAACGTCCGCCGCGATGATGATCACACCGCCGAAGAGGTTCTCGTCAGCGCCCAGGGCCCCGGCGCTGAAAGAGTCCGCGGCTTCCTTGCTAATACCGACCTGTTTCATATTATGATGGCTGCGTACGGATGGAAGGACTCGCTCAGCAACGGAAAGTAGATTGTCAGGCCCATCTCGAATGCAAGATTCCTGTTATCCCTCCCTGCGGGGCTCTCGCCGGACCGCCTTCGCAACCCTCCTGTTCGTGGCTGCGGCCGGTTTGACGCCTGTCGCCTCACTCGCCGGAGAAGTCGAATCCTGGAATGAAGTGAGCTACACGGTGTTCGATACCGGCCGCTTTAACTGGCAGGTCTCCGCCGGTTTCCGCATCCGTGACCGCTTCGGGCAGTTATACGACCGGCGGACCGGCGGGCTACTCGCCGTCGCCATCGGCCGCGGCGTTTCAATCGCCGGCGGCTACCTTTTCAGAAACCGCGACTTCGATGAGTTTGGCTACCGCTGGGACTACCGTCTCATCGCAGACATCGAATATCCCCTCCTGAAAAGCGGCAATCTGCGCCTCGGAGGCCGTACACTTTACGAACGCCACATCGGCCGCCCGGATCTCGCCGACTTCAACCGCTACCGCCAGCAGTTCGAGCTGGAGCCCTCCGCCACCGGTCTCTCACCGTGGCTCTATCAGGACTTCACCTTCCTGCGGCAGGGCTTCGTCCGGTCCCGTTCCCGTGCCGGCTTCCAGTGGAAAACCCGCAGCGGCTACACCTTCGCCGTCGGCTACCAGTTTGAAACAGTGAACCTCCCCCCAGACCCCTCCTGGCGCCCGCGCCACGCCATCGTCACCTCATTGGAGATTCACAAGCCGCTCTGGCGTTCGGAGCGTTATACGCCTGCAAGACCCGCCGGACCTTAGCACCCGCCGCAGCCGGGCTTGCCCCGGCCTTGCCCATTCACCGGCCCGAGCGGAACCGAGTACTCCTTCTCGATCCTTTCCCGAAACGTCGGCCCGCCGTTGTACGTGCAGAACGGATAAATCCGGCCGTTCGGCGCCGCGTAGTGGATCACGCAGCGCTTCACCCGCTCGACGTCATAGTTGTAGTGATCCATGAAGTGCATCCCTGCCACCATCAGCGTCTTGTAGGTGAAGCCGTCCTGCTCTTTCTTGCCCCGCCCGTACCGCTTGTCCATCAGTCCCTGAAGCGTCTCCAGAAACTTCGTGAATGTCAGCCCCTCCGGCGCCCGCTCCTCATGAAAGTGTTTCCGGAAGGACTGCCAAACGTTGATCTTGCTGAACAGCTTGATCCGCGCCGCCCTCGCTTTGCCCGCCAGCCGGTCCATGTCCTGCAAAAAAGCGCCGACATCCACAAACCGTGTCACCGGCGTTGCTCGCTTGTTCTTGTCCACGAACAGATACGTCCCCAGCGAGCAGTGCGGATGGGGCGTCAGGTGCGTCGTCAACTCCCCGCGCAGCGCGCTGGCCAGCTTCGAGAACGGGTGAACGCACGCCAGCGGAAACCAGTCCTCATACGGGTCGCAAATCCCCGTCTGCCGGTGCACGTCGTGCGCCAGATCGCTCATCGTGTACCGCTTCGCCTCCAACTCCCGCCGGTTGATCCGCCCGGTGAAGGAAACCGGTTGATAGCTGATGGCGCTCACCACATCAATGTTCTCCAGCGCAAACTTCAGAATGTCGCCCACCTGGTGGTCGTTGATCCCCCTGACCACCGTCGGCACGAAGCAAATCTTCATCCCGGCCCGGCGGATGTTCTCGATCGCCCTGACCTTGACCTCCATCAGCCCCTGCCCCCGGGTCCGCAGGTAGATGTCATCGGTGACGCCGTCAAACTGGAGATAGATCGTGTGCAGACCCGCTTCCTTACTCCGCAGCGCAAACTCCAGGTCCGCGAACCGGATCCCATTGCTGGCGCACTGGATATGCGAGAAACCCATCTCCCGCGCCATCCGCAACGCCTCGAACCAGTGCCGGGCGACCGTCGGTTCGCCGCCCGAGAACTGTACAATCCGCCCCGCCACCGGCCGCTCATCCCGCAGCGCCTTTAACATCAGGCGGATTTGCCCCAGGTCCGGCTCAAACACATACCCCGCCACGTTCGCATTGGCAAAACATACCGGGCAGGTCAGATTGCACCGGTTGGTCAGGTCGATGTTCGCCAGCCCCGTGTGGCTCGTATGCATCGAACATAACCCACAGTCCGTCGGGCATTCCTTGGCGTCCGCCACCGCCGGGTTCTCCACACCCCGGTTGTCGCCGAACGTCCATTCCTCCATCTTGTAGTAGAGTTTGGCGTCCGAGTAGACAATGTCCCGGAAAAACCCGTGTTCAGCACACGTCTTTTCCATGACCACCCGGCCGGCATCCTCCGAAAGAACCGCCTCGATGATCCTCGAGCATTCCGGACACAGCGATTGCGTCAGCTTGGGCAACCCCTTGGGCAGGGGCTTAATCGGAGCCCCGGTGTAAGTGGTTTCCGGCTGAATCACCCGGAATGTCTCGGCCTTGGTCGGCGCAAATGCTTGAGTGCTCATGACGTTTCTGTCCTCTCCCGGGCTGCCTCCGCTCGCCGCACAACTCACGCGTGCCGGCGGCTGGATTCCAATCATGAGTCTACTGCGGCTCCGCCTTCGGCCCAACACTGCTCAATCGAGCGGTGGATATTGAGACCTGAAAGGTGAGATTTCGGCCTGAATAGTACCCCGGCCGTTCGAGATCTGGCGCATTCCGCCCAGAAAAGTCCGGTGAATCGGCCCCCCGGAAGCCGGAAACCGCCCACACGGACACGACCGCTGCCACCGATCGCCTAACCGCTCTGTATTCCTAATGCCAAAATTCTTCGCGGCTCAGCAAGATTTCTACCTTCAGGCGGTCAGCTTTCAGCCCGGAAATCGTAACCGTGCTGAGCTGAGGGCTGATCGCTAAACGCTGAGAGCTTGCGGCTACGCCGCGCTGTGCCCCCTACTCGATCAACTCCAGCGGCCAGTTCTCCTTGGCTCCGCTACCGCGGGAGCGCCACAGCGGCTCGACCATCTCAGCGTTATACCGCTCGATCTCCCTCCGGAGGCGTTCCACCGTTCCCGGCCGCCGGCGCGACTGGTCCTGCCGCTCCCCGGGATCCTTGTCGAGGTTGTACAGTTCGTACCGGGCGTCACCCCGAGCCGCCGGGTTCCGCACCAGCTTCCAGCCCCCCGCGCGAAGTGCCACGCGGTTGCCGTACCTCCAGAACAGACTCGCATGAGGCGCCCCCTGCTTCCTCCCTTGCAAATAAGGCAGCAGGTTCACACCATCCAGGCTCTCCGGAGGCCGGGCGCCCGCCGCCGCCAGCGCCGTCGGAACCACGTCCAGACTGATGACCGGTTCGTCAAACACGCGCCCGCCGGCGATTGCGCCTTTCCATTGCAGCAGGAATGGCACGCGGATGCCCCCCTCGTACACCTGCCCCTTGCCGCCCCGCAGCGGCGCGTTGCTCGAAGTCAGCTCCCGCGTCGGCCCCCCATTGTCGCTGAAGAAGATGATCAGCGTCTCCTCCTCCAGCCCGTGCCGCCGCAACGCGTCGAGCACCCGGCCGAAGCTGTCGTCCAGGTTGGCCACCATCGCCGCAAAAATCCGCCGCTGTAGATCCGGGATCGAGGAGAACTTCTCCACGTACTCCAGCCTCGCCTGCAGCGGACTGTGCGGCGCGTTGTAGGCCAGGTACAGAAAGAACGGTTCGGCCCCGTGCCGGTCGATGAACGCCGCCGCCTCCCGCGCGAGCGCGTCCGTCAGGTACTCCGTCTCCTCTACTTCCTCCCAGCCCCGGCAGATCGGATTCTGCTCGTCGTAGGGCGGCTCGGTGTGGCCCATGTGGGTCGAAAAGATGTAATTCCCCTTCCGCATGCGCCCTGTCGCACCCCCCGGCAACGAACTCACGCGGAACCAGGAAACCAGACCCGCGTACGGCGGCGGCGCATAAAAGTGTCCCTCGTGCAGAAAGCCGTAAAACTCTCCAAATCCGCGGTTCAGCGGGTGGTAGGGCCGCGTTGCCCCGAGGTGCCACTTGCCGATCAGTCCCGTGGCGTAGCCCTCAGCTCGCAACAGCTCCGCAATTGTCTTCTCCGACTCCGGCAAGCCGATGCCCTCTTCCAGATTTTGCCGCCCGATCGCATTGTGCTCGTGGCCGAAGCGCGTCTGATAACGGCCCGTCAGAAATCCCGCTCGCGACGGCGAACACACCGGCGCGCTGACGTATCCGTTCGTGAACCGGACGCCGTTGCGGGCCAGCGAGTCAATGTGCGGCGTGGGGATCTCAGGGTTCCCCCGGCGCCCCAACTCCCCATAGCCAAGATCGTCAACCACCACCAGCAGCACGTTCGGCTTGCGCTGTGCCACTGCCTCTTGCCCACCCAGCCCGGAGCACAACGACCCCGCCAGGACCAACGCTACAACGACCCGCATGCCAACACCAGCATATACCAGGCCCGTCGCCCCCGCCTTTCCTCCCGGCGCCCCGTTGCGAGATACTATCAACGCCATGAGCAGCAATCTGACGCGTCGCGCCGCCGTCAAAAGCGCCGTCGCTTCGGCTGGATCCTTGGCCCTGAACTTCTGCACCCGCCGTCGCCGGCCTCGCCCGAACATCCTGTTCATCATGACCGATGACCAGGCCGTCGGCCAGATGAGCTGCGAGGGCGGCGCCATCATCCGCACCCCGAACATGGACCGCCTGGCCCGCGAAGGCGTCCGTTTCCAGAACGCTTTCTGCACCAACTCGCTCTGCGCCCCCGGCCGCGCCACCGTCCTCACCGGAACCTACTCCCACATCAACCGCGTCTTCGGCAACTCCGAGGCGAAGGGCGCTATCGAGCGCCTCGATCCCAACCTCCCCACCTTCCCCCGGTTGCTCCAGCAGGCCGGCTACCGCACCGGTATCGTCGGCAAGTGGCACCTAAGCCACGACCCGGCCGGCTTCGATTACTGGTGCGTCTTGCCCGGCCAGGGACTCTATTTCGACCCCGACTTCATCGAAATGGGCGTCCGCAAGAAGATGTCCGGCTACTGCACCGACGTTACCACCGATCTGGCCCTCGCGTTCCTCCACAAGCACCACTCCTCCGGCCCCTTCTGCCTCCTCTACCAGCACAAAGCCCCCCACCGCCCCTTCAAGCCCGCCCCGCGCCACGCCCGGCTCCTCGAGCGTTCCCAATTGCCCCATCCCCCCACCTACGACGACGATTACGCCACCCGAAAAGTCGCCCGTGAAGCCGAGGACATGAAATTCGAAATCAGCCTCGCCAGGGACTACGACGACCTCCCGAAAGACCTCTCTCCCTCCCAGAAGAAGGACTGGATCTTCCAGCGCTTCGTCAAGGACCATTACGCCGCTCTTTACGGCGTCGACGAGAACCTCGGCCGCGTCCTCGATTACCTCGACCAGAAGGGACTGGCCGAGGACACCTTGATTCTGTATACCTCCGACAACGGCTTCTACCTCGGCGAGCACGGCTGGTACGACAAGCGCTTCATGTATGAGCCGTCTTTTCGCGTCCCCCTGCTGGCTCGCTACCCCCGCGCCGCTCTCGCCGGCCATGTCGCGCCGGAGTTCGTCGCCAATATCGACTACGCCCCCACCATCCTCGACTTCGCCGGCGTGCCGCTCCCCGAGTCAATCCAAGGCCGCAGCCTCCGGCCGATCCTCGAAGGCCGCCCTCCGGAGAACTGGCGCCGCTCCGTCTACTACGCCTACTGGGAGAACTCCTGGGCCTTGCGCAACGCCTCACCCGAGCAGATGACCGATCCCACCTTTCGCTATTTCACCCCCCACCGTGTCGGCCCACACCGCGGCGTGCGCACCAGGCGTTATAAGCTCATCGAATTCTTCTCCGAAGGAGACTATTGGGAGCTGTTTGACCTCGACCAGGACCCCCATGAGCTGAACAATGTCTACGGGCGCACCGAATATGCCGAAATCGCCGAGCGCCTCAAGCAAGAATTGGCCCGCCTGCGCAAGGAGTACCGTGATGTCTGACCAATCCGCTCCGCCGGTCTCGCGCCGTGCCCTGCTGGCCGGCGCCCTCGCCGCCCCCGTTGCGGCTGCCCCGGAATCCCCCATCGTCGATACCCATATCCACCTCTTCGCCGCCGACCGGAACCGGTTCCCGTTTCACCCCAACGCCCCCTATCGGCCCGAGCCCGCGACATTGCAGGACTACTCCGCCTTCGTCCGCCAGGCCGGCATCGACCACACCGTCATCGTCCACCCGGAGCCCTACCAGGACGATCACCGCTACCTCGAATACTGCTTCGCCAACGAGCCTTCCCAAGGCTTCTTCAAAGGCACTTGCCTGTTCGACCCCACCGACCCCGCCACCCCCGGCCGCATCGAGGAGCTGGTCCGGCGTAACCCCAACCGCATCGTCGCTCTCCGCATTCACGTCACCCGCGAGCGCGGCGCGCCGCCTTCGACCGGCGGCCCCATTCGCGATCGCGACCTCACGCACCCCATGGTCCGCCACACCTGGCGCAAAGCCCATTCACTCGGCCTCGCCATCCAAATGCACATGATCCCCTGCCATGCCCCTCAAGTCCACTTCCTCGCCGCCGAGTTCTCTGAAACCCCCGTCGTGATCGACCATCTGGCGCGCTCCGGCTTCGGTACCCCGGCCGAATACTTCCAGGTCCTGGAAATGGCCTACCTGCCCAACGTCATCATGAAGTTCTCCGGCATCCGCTACTCCTCCCGCCAGGACTATCCTTACCGGGACGTTCGGGCCCTCGTCCGCCGCACCTTTGACGTCTTCGGTCCCGACCGGATGATCTGGGGCGGCCTCGGCAAGACCCTTGAGGAATTCAAACTTCAAACTGCCCTGTTCGAGGAGATGTTCGCCTTCACCAAGGCGGACGACCGTGCCAAGATCCGCGGCCTCAACGCCCTGCGCCTCTACTGGAAATGACCCCCAAACCGCGATCCGACCGCAAATCGTTGCGGATTCTCGACAGCAACTGCCCAATCCTCAATCCCACGTCCGACTCTCCGCGTTGATCCGTGGAGGTCTGTGGCTTGCTCTGTCCTGGCGACAAATTCGGCGCCGGGCCCCTTTTTCTGCCTGCTGAAAAAAGGCCGCCGCAACCTGGAGCTTGCGTCACCTCCGCCCCCAACTCATTGACCGCGCCGGTGCCGTAAGCTTCAGCTTGTCCGGAGCCTGGAGATCGAGGGCCCTCTTCAGCAGCCTCCTGTCGCTGAGGATTCCCGAGACGGCCTGAACACAATTCGCCGTGCCTAACCACGCCACTCACCGCCGCCGATTGTCCGGTGCGCGGCGCATAGCCTCACGCCGCTCCGCCTCCGTGATCTGGGCGTAGGCTGGCGTCGGCAGTCCCGCGACTCGTATCGGCCCGGGACGCTCAGCCCGCCACTTCGCCAGCTCTCGCGCGTATTCCGCCACCCGCGCGCGCTGCTTCGGCTCCTCGGCCAGATTGCGTTCCTCCTTCGGGTCGTTTTCCAGATCGTACAGCTCCCGCGGGCCCGTCCCGTCAAGGCTGTTGTCAATGTACTTCCAGCGGCCCTCCAGTAGCATGCCGCTGCGCAGTTGCGAGAAACACCGGTTCTTCCAGTTTCGTTCCTTGCCCCGCGCCAGCTTCAAAAAGCTCCTCCCTTGCACGCCCTCAGGGATCGGGATCCCCGCGGCTTCCAGAATCGACGGCATCAGGTCGGTGTTCTCAACCACTTGCTCCACTACCCGGCCGCCGTTCTCTTCCGCCCCTTTCGGCCCCCGCCACAGCAGCGGTACCCGCGCCGAACCCTCGTATTGCAGGCCCTTGAACCACCGGCCCCGGTCCCCCAGCATGTTGCCGTGGTCCGCCGTGAATACCACCAGCGTGTTCCCCGCCATGCCGAGCCGCTCCAGTTCCCCCACTAGACGCCCGATCTGTTCGTCCACGTGCGTGATCGCCCCATAATACAGGGCGCTCAGCACCCGCACCATCCGCTCGTCATCCACCCAGTGGCGCTTCGACCGCCCCGTTTGCGCCGCCCGCAACTCCCGGGCATTCGCCGGCAGCTTCGGAACCGGTATCTTCCCCGGATCGTACATGCTGAAGTAGGGCTCCGGTTCCACCGACGGCGAGTGCGGCTTCAAATAGCTGGTGAACAGAAACCACGGCGGTCGCTCGCCCGCGCGGCTGCGCAGATATTCCACGGCTCGGTCCGTAATCCACTCCGTTTCAAAGTCCTCCTTCGGATACTTGAATAGCCCCACGTCCCGGCCCAGCGGATCATCCGGCCAGGGGCAGGTGCCCGGCACGATCGGCCACTTCTGCGGCGTGCCATGCTTGCGCCGCAGATACTCCATGTAGCCGTCCTCCGGCCGGGGGCCTTCGTTGCTGAACGTCCAGAACCGGTCGAAACCGTAGTCGAACCCCTTCGGCGTGTAGTGCAGCTTGCCTGAGATCGCCGTGTGGTAACCGTAATGTTTCAGGATCGTCGGTAAAAAGATTTCGCCCGGAAACGCCGGCGCCCCATTCATCGTCACCCCGTGCACATGCGCGTACCGGCCGGTGAACACGCTGGCCCGGGCCGGCGAACACACCGGAGACACGGTGTACGCCCGGTGAAAACGCACCCCCTCGGCCGCCAGCCGGTCCAACACCGGCGTCCGAACTACCGGATGGTTCTCGCACCCCATGGCGTCCCACCGCATCTCGTCCACCATGATGAACAGGATGTTCGGCCGCGCGGCCGGCGCCGCCGCCATCGGCACGCCGGCCACTCCGGCGATGAACTCGCGTCGGGTCAAAGCAGCCATACTCTCGCACTCCACCTATAGAATTTAACGCCTTCCGGCCCTGCCGTCGGCCTCAATACGGCCCGGGCGTGTCCTCCCGCCGGCCGATGGTCCGGCGCAGCCGCCGGATGTAGGGCCGCTTCCGGGCTGCCGCTTCGTTTGCCTGAATGCCGAGGCCCGGCTTGTCATGGATGGTGACCGCGCCGTTGGCGTAGACCGGCTTGGCTGAAAGCACCCATCTTCTTGAAAATCCCGGCCGCCCGTGCTGCGCTACGTCAGCAGTTCCGTCCGGACCTTCCCCCCACGAGCTCGTACACGGGCGGCCCGGCCACCTTACCCTTGAGGCCCCACCGCGCCATACCCCCGGTCCCCCGCCCGTGCCGGTGGCCTCACCCCAGCCGTTCAGCCCCGGCTGGTTCGTCACGATCTGCACCGGCACGAAGTTCCACATCGGCTCCTGGTCCGGATTGCTGACAGTCACCTCCACCCCGGTGATCTTCAGCTCCTTTGGAGCGCGGCTCTCAGCCTGGTGCGCGGCCCCGGGCGCCGCTGCGCCCGCCGCTATCAAGGAGCGTAGAAATGTCCGGCGGTCCCTTCCCCTGACTCCACAGGCGATCGTTGACCCGGTCCTCGTTCCACTCCCACCCCGGCTCAACAGTGAGTCTTACATCTCGCTCGTCTCCCCGGTCCGGCCATTGTATGCGGATCCCCACCGCCTGGCGCTTGTGCCTCCGCCGCCCCGCACGGTACACCTGAGAAAGCATGGACGCCTGGAATCTCGTGCTCGACTTCACCGCCCTGCTCGGGGTCGCGCTGCTCATGGGCATCCTCTTCGGCCGCCTCCGCCAGAACCCCATCGGCGGCTACTTGCTGACCGGGATCTTGCTCGGCCCCTCCGGCCTCGGGGTCGTTCGCGGCGGCGATGCCGTCCGCTTCATCGCCGAACTCGGCGTGGCCCTGCTGCTGTTCACCATCGGCCTCGAATTCTCTTGGAGCCGGCTCCGCACCTTCGGCCGGCTCGCCGCCTGGGGCGGAACCCTGCAAATCGGGGCCACTCTGATCCTGTTTGCCATACTCGCCGCCTCGCTCGCCTTGCCTGCAACCGAAGCCGTCGTAATCGGCGCCGCAGTGGCGCTCAGTAGTACTGCGGTCGTGCTCCGCATCTTGACCGATCGCGGCGAGCTCGACAGCCTCCACGGCCGCAACGCGCTCGGCATATTGCTCCTCCAGGACTTGGCCGTCGTGCCCCTCGTCCTCCTCGTCTCAGCGCTTTCCGGCGCCACCGACTACTGGAGTTCGGCTCGCGAATTCGGCTTCCGCATCCTCCAGGGGTCCGTCCTCGTCGCTGCCATGGCTGTCGTTTGCCGGTCCGTGCTCCCCCGGCTCCTGCATGCCGCCTCGTCCTTCCGCATCCGGGACCTGCCCATCATCCTCGCCGTCACCGTTTTCCTGGGCGCCGCTTGGGCCACCCACGCCCTCGGGCTGTCACCCATCCTTGGGACCTTCATCGCCGGCATGCTGCTCGCCGAGACACCCTTCGCCGAGCAGATCCGCGCCGATGTCGTGCCCCTCCGGGCGGCATTCGTGACGGTCTTTTTCGCCTCCATCGGCATGCTGGTCGAACTTCCCTCACTCCCTGTGGGCGCCTTGGCCCTCACCGCCGCTGTGTTCATCGCCGCCGTCAAAGCGGCCATCATCGCCCTCATTGTGCGCCTGTTGGGCCGCCCCTCCCGCGAGGCTTGGAGAACCGGTTTCACCCTCGCGCAAATCGGTGAGTTCTCCTTTCTCCTCATTGAGATGGCGCTCCGCGCCGGGTTGATCTCGCCAGGCAGCTTCCAGATCTTGCTCTCAGCCTCGCTGCTGACCTTGCTGGCGACACCTTACCTCATCGCGGCTGCCCCCCGCCTCGCGGATGCGCTCGCCTGGCGTTCCTTGCGCCCCCTCCCGGCCCAAACTCCGATCGAGCCGTCCGTAACAGGCCGCGTGATCGTCGTCGGCTTCGGACCCGCCGGTCAGGCCGTCGTCCACGAGCTCCGGCAAGCCGCCGTGCCCTTCGTCGTCCTCGAGCTCAACCCCAACACCGTCGACGCCCACCGCTCCGAGTTGCCGATCATGCTCGGCGATGCCGTCCAGCCCGAAATCCTCGAACATGCCGGGCTCGCCCAGGCCGCCGCGGTCGTCGTCACCCTTCCCGACCCGGATGCCGTCCGCCAGATCGTCCGGCGAGCCAAATACCTCGCCCCCAGTGTGCCTATCATCGCCCGCGCCCGGCATCACATCGAGGCCCCCGCGCTCCTCGACGCCGGCGCCGGCCACGTCGCCGACGAGGAAGAAATCATGGGCATGGAACTGGCTCGCCAACTCCGCCACGCCCTCGGCCGGGACGCCCCCCTGTGATATCCTTTCCCCGGAAGACCCTCTATGAGTGAAATCGCCGGCGAATTCAGCCTGTCCCTTGTCCAGGTAGATAACTATCAGTTCCGCGTCGACTTCGACAACGAGGGCCTGTCACCCCTCACCGTCGACGAGGCCCCTCCCCTCGGCCAAAACGCGGGTCCGAACCCCTCCAGACTCCTGGCCGCCGCCGTGGGCTCTTGCCTGTCCGCCAGCTTGCTGTTCTGCCTCAGCAAGAGCCGCCTTCAGGTGCGCCGCATCAAAACCGGCGTCAGAGTGCAGATCATCCGGAACGAACGCCGGCGCCTCCGCATCGGCAAGATTGAGGTGGACATCACGCCGGACTTCGCGGACCAGGACCGTCAGCGGGCCGCCCGCTGCCTCGAGCTGTTCGAGGACTTCTGCACCGTCACTGAGAGCGTCCGCAACGGCATCCCCATCCAGGTCCGCGTCGCCGGCTTCGACCTCGCCTGAGCTCCACAGGAAGCCCCGCCGGCCGTGCTGCTTCCCTCACACCCCTCGCTATACAATTAAATTGAAAGGATACATCATCTAGCCCGGAAATCTATGTCATCGAAGCGCATCGGCATCTTAACCGGCGGGGGCGACGTCCCCGGCCTCAATCATGTCATCAAGGGGGTGGTCTATCGCGCCACCGAACTCGGCCACGAGGTTATCGGCCTCCGCCGCGGTTGGGAGGGGCTGACCCATCTGAACACCGACGATCCTGCCAGCAGGGAACGCTACATCCTGCCCCTGGACCGCAACAACACCCGCACTGTCGACCGCACCGGTGGTACCTTCCTCCACACCAGCCGCACCAACCCCGCCAAAATGAAGCAGCTCCCGGAGTTCCTCAGTCCGGACGACTTCCCCAAATCGGAGCAAACCAAAGGCGGCGTCACCACCACCGTCTGGGACCTCACCAGGCACGTCATGAAAAACCTCGACGCCCTCAAACTGGACTACTTAATCGCCGTCGGCGGCGACGATACCCTCAGCTACGCCTCCCGCCTCGACGGCGAGGGTGTGCCCGTTGTCTGCATCCCGAAAACCATGGACAACGACGTCCGCAACACCGAGTACTGCATCGGCTTCTCCACCGCCATCACCCGCGCCACCGACGGCATCAATCGTCAGCGCAGCACCGTCGGCTCCCACGAGCGCGTCGGCATCTTCCGCGTCTTCGGCCGCGATGCCGGCTACACCGCCCTTTATACCGCCTACGTCCAGAACATCCGCTGCTGCATCCCCGAGTACAAGGTCAACCTGGACAGACTCCTGGAATTGCTCATGCAGGACAAGCGCGACAACCCCAGCAACTACTGCATCGTCGTCCTCTCCGAAGGCGCCGAGTGGGAAGGTTACCAGGTTACTGAATACGGGGAGCCGGACGCCTTCGGCCACCGCAAGAAGCTTAGCGTCGCTGAGGACCTCAGCCTCCAGGTCAAAGCCAAGACCGGCGAAGAAACCGTCGTCAGCGATCTCACCTACGAACTCCGCAGCGGCGCCCCCGACTTCGTCGACTCGCTGGTCGCCATCACCTTCGGCAACATGGCCATGGACACGATCCTCGAAGGCCGCCGCGGCCTGATGACAGCCATCATCAACGGCTGCTACACGATGATGCCCATCCCCGATCCCAAGCTCGGCCCCCGCAAGGTCGACGTCGGAACCATGTACGATACCGTCCGCTACCGCCCCAACTACGCCTTCAAAGCCGGCCTGCCCATCTTCCTCAGCCGCGCCTGAGACGAAAATTCACCTCGCCCCGGGCGCCGGCTCCGCCTCGCCGGCCGCCCGGCCGCCGGCTAGCCGCCCTCTTCCTCGTGCCGGCCTTCCTTAATCGCTTGGAGCCGCTCTTCCTTGCGCTTGGCCCGCTCGGCTGCCCGCTTGACCAGCTCCGAGCCCACCAGCTCGAGCATGCACTGCTCGGCGCCGTCACCCTTCCGCGGCCCCACGCGCACGATCCGCGTGTATCCGCCGTTGCGCTGCCCAAACCGCGCCCCCAGCTGATCGAACAGCTTCTTCACCGCCGCCGGTGTGTTCAGAAACGCCGCCGCCTGCCGCCGCGCATGCAGCGTGTCCCGCTTGGCCAGCGTGATCATCTTTTCCACCAGCGGCCGCGCCGCCTTCGCCTTCGGCACTGTCGTCACGATCCGTTCCTGCTCAATTACATTCGTGACCAGTCCCCGAAGCAGCGCCTTGCGCGCCGCCGGATCCCGCTGAAGTTTGTACCCTCCCCGCCGGTGTCTCATCCGAGTTCCTCCTCCGTGGACTCCGCTCCCCGGTTGCCTCCTTCCGCCACCGCCGCCCGGCTGACGTCAACGAACGCTGGCGCCCCGGACGGCAGCAGCAGCCGGCCCTGCGCGTCAAACCGCATGCCGAACTGCAACCCGAAACTGCCCAGGATCTCCTTGATCTCGTTCAGCGACTTGCGGCCAAAGTTCTTCGTCCGCAGCATCTCGGCCTCAGTCTTCTGCACCAGATCGCCCAGGGTCTGAATGTTGGCGTTCTTTAAGCAGTTGTACGAACGAACGCTGAGCTCGAGCTCCTCCACCGACCGGTTCAGGATCTCGTTCATCTGCGTCACCACCCGGTCCAGCGGCTCCGCCTCCGCCTCCTCCATCTCCTCAAAGTTGATGAAGATCGAGGTGTGGTCCCGCAGCAGCTTCGCCGCCTGCCCAATGGCGTCTTGCGGCGAAATCGCTCCGTTCGTCCAAACCTCCAGCGTCAGCTTGTCGTAGTCGGTGACCTGTCCCAGCCGCGCATTCTCCACCGTGAAGTTCGCCTTGCGCACCGGCGTGTGCACCGAGTCGATCGGAATGTAGCCCAGCGGAAGATCCTCGTCGTAGTTCCGCTCCGCTCCCACATAGCCGCGCCCCAGCTTCAATCGCATCTCCACACTCAGCTTCCCCCCGACACCGATCGTGGCGATGTGCACGTGGCGGTCGAGCACCTCCACGTCCGGGTCGGTCTCGATCTGGCCGCTCACCACCTCCCCGGGCTCTTCCACCTGCAGCCGCGCCGTCCGGACCCCGTCCCCGCGCATCTTGAAGGGAACCTGCTTCAGGTTTAGGATGATGTCCGTCGCGTCTTCGGTCACCCCCGGGATCGGACTGAACTCGTGAGCGACGCCCTCGATTCGCACCGCCGTAATCGCTGCACCTTCAATCGAGCTCAGCAGGATCCGTCGCAGGGCTGTCCCGATCGTTGTCCCGAATCCGCGCTCGAACGGTTGCGCATAGAACATGCCATAACGGTCCGTCAGCGTTTCCGTGTTCGCCACCAGCCGTTTCGGCTTCTGAAACACAGTGAACATCGCTCTCTCCTTCTACTTCGAATACAGCTCGACGATGAGCCGCTCATTCACTTGAATCTGGACCAGCTCGTCGCGCTTCGGCGTCCCGATCACCCGGCCCCTCAGCGCCTCCCGGTCCACTTCCAGCCAGCTCGGGCACGGCGTGTGCGCCGTCGCCTCCAGCGCCGACAGAATCGTCGGATTCTTGCGGCTCTTCTCCTTCACCTCGATCACGTCGTTCGGCTTCACCTGGTAGGACGGAATGTTCACCTTCCGCCCGTTGACCAGGATGTGCCCGTGCCGCACCAGCTGACGCGACTGCGCCCGGCTGGTCCCAAAACCCATCCGGTAAATGGCGTTGTCCAGCCTGCTTTCCAGCATCGCCAGCAGCGTCTCACCGGTGATCCCCCTCCGCCGCGCCGCCTTTTCGAAGTAACTCCGAAACTGCCGCTCCAGGATCCCGTACACCCGGCGCACCTTCTGCTTTTCGCGAAGTTGCAGGCCGTAGCCCTGGATCTTCGGCCGCCGCGCCCGCCCGTGCTGGCCCGGCGGAATGTTGCGCCGGTCAATCGCACACTTCTCGCTGTGACAGCGCTCTCCCTTCAAAAACAGTTTCATGCCCTCGCGCCGGCACAGCCGGCAAACCGGACCGGTGTATCGTGCCAAGTAACCTCCTTCGTTCCTAAGTCAGGTGCAGTTTACGAGACAGCCGCCTCTTCCTCCTGCTTTGTTCTCAATCCTACACGCGCCGCCTCTTCGGAGGCCGGCAACCATTGTGCGGTATCGGTGTCACATCCCGGATCGCCCGCACTTCAATCCCCGCCGTCGCCAGCGCCCGCACCGCCGACTCGCGCCCGGAACCCGGTCCCGACACCCGCACTTCCACCGTCCGCATCCCGCAGTCCCGCGCCTTCTTCGCCGCCGTCAGACACGCCTGCTGCGCCGCGAACGGCGTCCCCTTCCGCGAGCCGCGAAATCCCAGCGACCCGGACGACGACCACGCCACCACGTTGCCGGCCGGATCGCTGAACGTCACAATCGTGTTATTGAACGTCGCCTGAATGTGGCAAATGCCTTCCGGCACGTTCCTCTTCTCTTTCCGCTTGAACGTCTTCTTCTTCCCTGCTTTGCCTGCCTTTGCCATCGTGCAATTGCCTCTGCTATTTCTTCGCCGTCGACCGCTTCTTGTTGGCGATCGTGCCCCGCCGCGGCCCCTTGCGCGTCCGCGCGTTCGTGTGCGTCCGCTGGCCCCGCACCGGCAGGCCCCGCCGGTGCCGCAGCCCCCGGTACGTGCCCATCTCCATCAGGCGCTTGATGTTCATCGAGAGCTCCTTGCGCAGGTCGCCCTCCACCGCGCCCTCCTCCTCGATGATCTGACGGATGCGCGTCACCTCATCCTCGTCCAGCTCGCCGATCTTCTTGTTGAAATCCACGCCCGCCCGGTATAAGATCGACCTCGCCCGCGTCCGGCCGATGCCGTATATGTGAGTCAAGCCGACCTCCGCACGTTTCCTGTCCGGCAGGTCCACACCAATGATGCGCGCCATACGTACCTCCTGTCAGCCCTGACGCTGCTTATGCTTCGGATTCTCGCAGATCACCCGCACCACCCCGTGCCGGTGGATGATCTTGCACTTATCACAAATCTTTTTTACTGATGCTCGAACTTTCATCTCACTTCGCTCTCTACTGCCGTTCCAGTCGCTCCACAATCCGCCCCCGCGTCGGGTCGTGCGGCGACAGCACCACACTCACCCGGTCGCCCGACCGCAGGCGCACAAAATTCTTCCGCTCCCCCCCCGCCGCATGCGCCACCACCACCCGGCGATCGTCCAGCAGCACCCGGTAGGTCGCGCGGGGAAGCTCATGCACCACCGTTCCGCTGATACGCGCCTTCTCGCCCGCCGCTTCCGCGCCGTCCATGCCCCGCCACCCGTCCCATCAGGGCCTCGTCAGCACCCACGGCCCGTCGCTCGTGATGGCCACACAATGTTCGAAATGGGCCGAGTACGACCCATCCTTCGTCACCGCCGTCCAGCGATCCGGCGCCAGCCGGCTCTCAGCCGTCCCCGCGTTCACCATCGGCTCAATCGCCAGCACCATGCCTTCCTTCAGCCGCGGATTCTCGTTCTTCCGGTCCACGTAGTTCGGCACCTGCGGCTCCTCGTGCAGTTGCGTCCCAATCCCATGCCCCACGTATTCCCGCACCACCTGGAACCCGTTCTCGGTCACGTACCGCTCAATCGTCCCGCAGATGTCGAACAGCCGGTTGCCCGGCCGCGCCTTCGCGATCGCTTCCTCCAGCGCCTCCCGTGTCACCGCCAGGAGCCGCTCCACCCGGCCGTTCACCTCGCCCACCGGCACGGTGATCGCCGAGTCGCCGTAATAGCCGTTCAACTGCACGCCCGTGTCGATCGAGATGATGTCGCCCTTCTTCAGCACACGGTCCCTCGACGGCATCCCGTGCACGATCTCCTCGTTCACCGACGTGCATAAAACGTACGGATACCGCGAGCCTACCGCCGGCACATAGTAACCCTTGAACGCCGGCCGTGCCCCGGCATCCCGAATCATCTTCTCCGCTTCGTTCTCCAACTCCAGCGTCGTCACTCCCTCCTCCACCATCTCCTTCAAATGCTGGAGGATCGAGTGCACCAGCAGGCCGGCCGCCCGCATCTTTTCCAACTCGGCCCGAGTCTTGCGAACGATCATTCGAAGTTGAATACGCGGTGAAGGCTGCTTCCTACTATTTTACTGCACCGCCTCGTTCCGGCTGGGCCCGGCCCCATCCCCGCACCCGCCGCTAGAACACGCTCCGCCGCCCGCGGATCCGCCCCGCGCGCGGCGTAAATCCTTCATAATGGCGCATGATTAACTGCGCTTCAATCTGGTTCACGAAATCCATCGCCACGCCGACTACGATCAGCAGCGACGTGCCCCCGAAATAAAAACTCACCCCAAGGCCGTCCAGCAGCCATCGGGGAAACGAATTGTCGATGAAGTTCCCCACCACCGGCAGCGTCTGCAGCTTGATGCCCGAGATCATAATCTCCGGCAGAATCGACAGCACCGAAAGATATAAGCCCCCCACCATCGTGATCCGCGTCAGAATCTTGTTCATGTACTCGGCCGTGTTTCGCCCCGGCCGGATCCCAGGGACGAAACCTCCGTACTTCCGCATGTTGTCCGCCGCCTCGTTCGGGTTGAAGATGATCGACACATAGAAAAAGCAGAAAAAGATGATGCCGATCACGTAGATCAGGTAGTACAGAGGCTGTCCGTGGCTGATCGAGTTCAGCATCCCGCTCGTCCACGGATTGTCCCGCACCCACGCCACCTGCCGCAGCGTCTGCGGAAACGCCAAAAGCGACGAGGCGAAAATCACCGGAATCACACCCCCCGCGTTCACCTTCAGCGGCAGGTGCGTCTGCTGCCCCCCCATCATCCGCCGCCCCACCACGCGCTTGGCGTACTGCACCGGAATCCGCCGCTCGCCCCGCTCCACCAGCACGATGAACGCCACCACCCCAATCATCAGCAGCAGGATCACAATCACCTGCAAAATATTCCACTGCCGCGTCACAAACGCGTTCGTGTAAATCTCCGCCATCGCCGACGGAAGCCCTACCACGATCCCCGCGAAGATGATCAGCGACATCCCGTTGCCGATCCCACGGTCCGTAATCTGCTCGCCGAGCCACATGATAAACGCCGTCCCCGTCGTCAGCGTCAGCATCGTCATCAAAACAAACCCGATGCCCGGATTGATCACAAACCCGCCTTGAGAGCCTTGCAGCGCCGCCGCAATGCCGAACGACTGCATCATCGACAGCCCGATCGTCAGATACCGCGTCCACTGCGTGATCTTGCGCCGCCCCAGTTCTCCTTCCTTCTGCAACTTCTCCAGCGTCGGGATCACCACCGTCAGCAATTGAAGAATAATCGACGCCGTGATGTAGGGCATGATCCCCAGCGCGAAGATCGTCATGCTCTCGAACATGCCGCCCGAGAACAGGTTAATGAAGCCGAACAGCGTTCCTTGATTTTGCTCAAAGAACTCCTTGAGCCGCACCGTGTCAATGCCGGGAGTGGGAATGAACGCCCCCAACCGGTATATGGCCAGCATGCCCAGCGTGAACAGCACCCGGTTCCGCAGGTCCGGAATCCGGAACATGTTCGCGACGGCTTCAAAAAACTTATTCATCGTCGCACTCTCCCGCCCATCACGCCGGCTAGGATTCGATCCGCTCGACCTCGCCCCCGGCCGCCTTGATCTTTTCCTCCGCCGTCTTCGAAAACAGATGCGCCCTGACCGCGATCTTCCGCGTTAACTCCCCGTGGCCGAGTATCTTCACTCCATCCCTCACCTTCTTGACAACGCCCAGCTCCCGCAGCCGCTCCACATCAAACCTGTCGCCGTCCAGCTTCTCCAGCCGCCCTACGTTGACCACCGCGTACTCCTTGCGGAATATGTTGGTGAACCCTCGCTTCGGCAGCCGCCGGTGCAGCGGCATCTGCCCGCCCTCGAATCCCCGCATGCGCCGGAAACCGGAAATCGAGTGCTGGCCTTTGTGGCCGCGGCCGGCCGTCTTGCCCCGGCCCGAACCCATCCCGCGCCCCACACGCCGCTTCGCCTTCTTCTGCCCGGCCGGCGGCTTCAACTCGCTCAGATTCATAACCTTCGCTCCCTCATTCCACGATCGCCAAAAGATGCGGCACTTTGGCCACCATGCCGCGAAACGCCGGCGTGTCGGGCCGCTCCACCACCTGGTTCAGCTTCGTCAGCCCTAAGGACCGCACAATCTTCTTGTGCTTCTCCGGCGTGCAGATCGGACTCCGCATCAGCTTGATCTTGATCTTGCCTTCCGCCGTCCTCGTCGCTGTCATTCCTTCTTCCCTTCTCAGCCGAGCTCCTCGGCCCGTATCCCGCGGAGTTGCGCCACCTCGTCCCGATCCCGAAGCTGCGCCAGCGCGTCCATGGTCGCCTTGACCACGTTGTGCGGATTGTTCGTCCCGATGCACTTGGTCACCACGTTCGGGATCCCAGCCGCTTCGATCACCGCCCGCACCGGACCGCCCGCGATCACGCCCGTGCCCGGCGGCGCCGGCTTCAGCAATACCTGCCCGCTCCCATACCGGCCCAGCACGCTGTGCTTGATCGTCGTATCCAATACGTGCACTTTCCGCAGATTCTTTTTCGCCGCCTCGATGCCTTTCTTGATCGCCGACGGAACCTCCTTCGCCTTGCCCGTCGCGTAGCCCACCACGTGCGCCTCCGGATCGCCCACCACCACCAGCGCCGAGAAGCTCAAGTTCTTCCCCCCTTTGACGACCTTCGTCACCCGGTTGATCGCCACGACCTCCTCCTTCAGATTCAGCGTCTGCGGATCGATCCGCTCAAAGTTCGATGGGTTGATCATGCGGCTAGAACTCCAATCCTGCTTCGCGGGCCGCCTCGGCCAGCGCTTTTACCCGCCCGTGATAACGGTATCCTCCGCGGTCGAACACCACCGCCCGGACGCCTCGCTCCTTGGCCCGCTCCGCCACCAGCCGCCCCACGGCCCGCGCCGCCGCCACGTTGTTGCCTTTCGCCGCCGGCCCTTTCTTCTCCGCCGTCGAGGCCGATGCCAGCGTTCGCCCCGCTTCGTCGTCAATCACCTGCGCGTAGATGTGCTTCAGACTCCGGAACACCGACAGCCGCGGCCGCTCCGGCGTCCCCTTGATCCGCTTCCGAATGCGCCGGTGAACCCGCAATCGATGCGCACTTCTCGACTCTTTTCGGATCATGCCTACTTGCTGCCTCCCGCTCCGGCCTTGCCAACCTTCTTCCGCAGCCGTTCCCCGCTGTACCGGATGCCTTTGTTCTTGTACGGATCCGGCGGCCGCAGCGCCCGGATATTGGCCGCCACTTGCCCCACGCGCTGCCGGTCATACCCGCTCACCACCAGGTGCGTCTGCTTCTCCACCTGCAGGTCCACTCCCTCCGGCAACAGAAACTCGATTGGATGCGAATAGCCAAGGTAGAAGGTCGCCACCCTGCCATTCACCTCGGCCCGGTATCCGATGCCGACAATATCCAGCTCCTTCCTCCATCCCTTCGACACCCCCTGCACCGCATTCGCCGCTAAGGCCCGCGTCAGCCCGTGCAGCGCCGCGTATTTCTCGCTCTCCCGCGTCACCCTTAGCTCGCCGTCGCTCTCGACGATCCCGATCCCGCGCGGAATCGGGACCGACAATCTGCCCTTCGGGCCCTCGACTTCCAGCGTCTCGCCAATCGCCACCTTCACTTCCTTCGGCACCGCTATCGCCTTGTTACCAACTCTCGACATGACTCACTCCACCTGGCTCCGTCGGCCCAACCACCGCGCCTACCAGACCTGGCAAAGAACCTCCCCGCCCACGCCCGCTTCGCGCGCCGCCCTGCCCGTCATCACACCCTTCGGCGTCGTCAGAATGTTGATCCCCAGGCCCCCTAACACCCGCGGCACCTCCTTGCGTCCCACATACACCCGGCAACCCGGCCGCGATACCCGTTCGATCCGCGAGATCACCGGTACATTGCCCGTCGTGTACTTCAAATAGATCCGGATCAGCTTCTGCGAGCCTTCCTCCGCCGCCTTGTAGTTCAGGATGTAACCCTCATCCTTCAACACCCGCGCAATCTCCATCTTCAACCGCGACGCCGGCACGTCCACTTTCGCGTGCCGCGCCGCCAGCCCGTTGCGAATGCGCGTCAGCATGTCCGCTATCGGATCCGTCGTCATATTGCTCTGTCTCCGTCAACCTCCGGTCCGCTTGTTACCAGCTCGCCTTGATCACCCCGGGAATCTCACCCGCCAGCGCGAGCTCCCGGAAACAGATCCGGCAAAGGTTGAACTTCCGCAGGTACCCGCGCGGCCGCCCGCACCGAAAGCAACGGTTCCGGCGCCGGCAGGCGAATTTCGGTTTCTTCCGATCCTTGGCGATCTTGGCGGTCGTGGCCATCCGTCTCTACTTACCTTTCCTTGAACCTTTCCCCTCTCCTTCAGCTCCTACTTGGCGAACGGCATCCCCAGATGCCGCAGCAACGACAGCGCCTCCGCATCCGTCTTCGCCGTCGTCGTAATGCACACGTTCATCCCTTTGATCTTGTCCACCTTGTTGTAGTCGATCTCCGGAAAGATCAACTGGTCCTTGATCCCTAGCGTGTAGTTGCCGCGCCCGTCGAACGACTTTGTCGAGACCCCGCGAAAGTCCCGCACCCGCGGCAGCGCCACGTTCGTCAGCCGGTCCAGAAACTCGTACATCCGATCGCCGCGCAGCGTCACCATACAGCCGATCGACATTCCTTCCCGCAGCTTGAACGCTGAGATCGACTTGCGCGCCTTCGTCACCACCGGCCGCTGCCCCGTGATCTGCGCTAGCTCCCGCACCGCGTTGTCCATGATCTTCGGGTTTTGTGTCGCTTCCCCGACCCCCATGTTCACCGTGATCTTCTCCAGCTTCGGCGCCGCCATCGCGTTCTTATAGCCAAACTCCTTCATCAGCGCCGGCACTATCGCCTTCCGGTAATGCTCTTTCAACCTCGCGCCCATCGCTGCCTCCGTCCTGCTCCTGCCTCCTCCCCGCTCACGCCTTCTTCTCCAGCGGCTCGCCCGTCCGCTTGGCGATCCGCACCCGCCGCGTCTTGCCTCCGGTCGTCTCGATACGATAGCCCACCCGCGTCGGTTTCCCGTCCGAAGCCACCAGCATCAGGTTCGAGATGTGAATCGGCCCCTCCCGCTCCGCGATGCCCCCCTTGATCTGCTTGGCCGGGTTCGGCCGCGTGTGCCGCTTCACCAGGTTGATGCCCTCCACCAGGGCCCTCCCCCGGATGCGGTCCACACTCAGCACTCGCCCCGTCTTGCCCTTGTCCCGCCCCGCAATCACCCGCACCACGTCGTTCTTGCGGATGTGCGTCTTCTTCCGCAGCGCCTCCGCCTTCCGTTTCGCGTTGTGCCGTCCCATTCAAATCACCTCCGGCGCCAGCGAGACGATTCTCATGAATCGCTTGTCTCGCAACTCCCGCGCCACCGGGCCGAAAACTCGCGTCCCCACCGGCTCGTTGTCGTTGTTCACCAGCACCGCCGCATTCGAGTCGAACCGGATATACGTCCCATCCTTCCTTCGCGTCTCCTTCTTCAAGCGCACGATCACGCACCGCACCACCTTCCCCTTCTTGATGGGCGAGTCCGGCGCCGCTTCCTTCACACTGGCCGTCACGATGTCGCCCAGGCCGGCCCGTGCGCCCACGTCGCCGCCTAGCGGCAGAATGCACTGCAACTTCCTCGCCCCGCTGTTGTCGGCCACTTCCAGGATCGTCCGCATTCCGATCATCTCAGTCTCCTTGGCTCCCTCAAGCCGCTGTCCCACCAGCGCTTAGTCCGGTATCTCGATCTCCTCCGGGATCTCCTCGACTGCCACCTGGGGCGCCCGCCGGATAATCTCGCTCAGCCGCCACCGCTTTAACCGGCTTAACGGCCGGCTCTCCACCACCCGCACGATGTCGCCTACCCGCGCCTCGTTCTGCTCGTCGTGGGCATAGAACTTCTTCTTCCTCGTCACTACCCGCTTGTAAAGCGGATGCGGCACCCGCCGCGTCACCACCACCACGATCGTCTTATCCATCCTGGTCGAGACGACTTCGCCCACCTTCTCATTCTTCCGCCCCGCCGCTTTCGACTCGGCCATCGCTTACTTTCCTTCCTCCGCCCGTGCCAGCTCTCGCTCTCGAAGGATGCTCAGGATCCGCGCCCGGTCCTTCTTCAGCGCCCGATACTTCTTAAGGCCGTCCGTCTGACCCATGCCGATTTGAAAGCGGAGCCGGAAAAGCTGTTCGCTCAATTCCCGGCGCTGCGCTTCCAGCTCGTTGTCGTCGAGTTCTCGAAGCTTCTCTGCTCTCATCCGTCCTCCTGCCGGCCCTTATTCGAACGGCTGCCGCTCCACGATCTTGCACGGCACCGGCAGCTTCTGCGCCGCTAACCGCATCGCCTCGTGCGCCACCGCCGGCGAAACGCCTTCCATCTCGAATACCACCTTGCCCGGCCGCACGACCGCCACCCATTGCTCCGGGTTGCCCTTGCCTTTGCCCATTCGCGTCTCGGCCGGCTTCTTCGTGATCGGCTTGTCCGGAAAAATCCGAATCCACACCTTGCCGCCGCGCTTGATGTAACGGGTCATCGCCACCCGCGCCGCCTCGATCTGCCGGTCCGTGATCCAGCCGCACTCCAGCACCTTCAGCCCGTAATCCCCGAAGGCCAGCGTCGAGCCCCGCCAGGCTTTCCCGCCCATCGTGCCCCGCTGTACCTTCCGGTATTTCACCTTCTTCGGCATCAACATGTGAGGCTACTCTCCGTCCCCATCAGTCCTTCGTCTCCGGCTCGCCTTCGCTGCCGGCTGTCTCTGGCCCGGCCGCCGGTGGCGTACTGCCAGGCGCCTCCCCCGGCTCAACCGTCCCTTGCTTCCCTAGCTCTGCCTTCCACGCCGGCTGCGGCGGCGCCAGCGGCGGCATGATCGGCGCCGGACCCCGCACCGGTTGCGGCAACTCGCCCGGCGGTGGCTGAATCGGCCCACCGGCCTCCCCCGCAACCGGCGCCGGCGCTGCCGCCGGCCGCCTTTCTCGCCGCTCCCGCGGCGGCATCCGCCGCGGCTCCGGTTCGTTCCGCAGCGACGGATGATAGCTTCCGTCCAGAATCTCGCCCCGGTACACCCACGCCTTGACCCCGATCACCCCGTAGGTCGTGTAGGCTTGGCTGAAGCCGTAATCGATGTCGGCCCGCAGCGTGTGCAGCGGCAGCCGCCCTTGCAGGTACCATTCGCTCCGCGCAATCTCCGCCCCGTTCAGCCGCCCCGATACTCGCACTTTGATCCCTTTGCAGCCGAACCGCAACGCGCTGTCCACCGCCTTCCGCATCGCCCGCCGGAACGCCACCCGCTTCTCCAATTGCAGCGCGATCGACTCGGTCACCAGTTGCGCGTCCAGCTCCGGCTTGTGCACCTCCTGTATGTCGATGTACACCTCCCGCTTGGTCTTCCGCGAAAGCTCCTGCTTCAGCTTTTCAATCTCCGAGCCCTTCCGGCCGATAATGATCCCCGGCCGCGACGTCCGGATCGTGATCCGCAGCCGGTTGCCCGGCCGGTCAATCTCCACTGAACTGATTCCCGCCGCCTTCAGCCGCTCCCGCAACATCGCCTTCAGCTCCAAATCCTCCTCGAGCAGCTTCGCGTACTCCTGCTTGGCATACCAGCGCGACCGCCACGTCTTCGTCACGCCCAGCCGGAACCCGTAAGGATGAACTTTCTGTCCCATGCTCACTCCTTCTCCTCGTCCTCCTCCGTCCCCACCGTCACCACAATGTGCGACATCCGGCGCTGGTACCGGTAGGCCCGCCCCATCGGCGCCGGCCGGATCCGCTTCATCCGCGGTCCCTCGTTCACGTGAGCCTCCCGCACCACCAGCTCGTCCACGTCCACATCCGGCGACTGGTTCTCCGCGTTCGCAATCGCCGACCGTAGTACCTTCTCCACCGCCGGCGCGACCCGCTTGTTCGTCATTTGCAGGATGCTGATCGCTTCGCCGGCCCGCTGGCCCCGGATCAAATCCACCACCAGCCGCGCCTTCTGCGGCGAAACCCGGATGTATCTGGCTTCCGCTCGTGCCTTCATCGCTCCATCCCTTCCCGCTCGCTTAGCTCCGGGCCGACTTCTCCGACTTGCCCGCGTGGCCCTTGAATATGCGCGTGGGCGAAAACTCGCCCAATTTATGCCCCACCATGTTCTCGGTGATGTACACCGGAATGAACTTCTTGCCGTTATGCACCGCGATCGTGTGCCCCACGAACTCCGGCAATACCGTCGAACGCCGCGACCACGTCCGGATCACCTTCTTCTCATTCTTCTCGTTCAGCTCCGCCACCTTCCGCACCAAGTGCTCGTCAGCAAACGGTCCTTTCTTGAGCGAACGTCCCATAGCCTCTCCCCTATTTCGTCCTTCGGCTCACGATGAATTTCTGCGTCCGCTTGTTGTTCCGCGTCCGGAACCCTCGCGTCGGCTGGCCCCAGGGCGTCACCGGATGCCGCCCGCCCGAACTCTTGCCCTCGCCGCCGCCGTGCGGATGGTCCACCGGGTTCATCGAGACTCCGCGGTTGTGCGGCCGCCGCCCCAGCCACCGCGCCCGCCCGGCTTTACCCAGCGAGACGTTCTCGTGTTCAACGTTGCCCACCTGGCCGATCGTCGCCATGCATTTCGACAGCACCCGCCGCACTTCCCCGGACGGCAGCTTGACCAGACAGTACTTTTCTTCCCGCGCCACAAGCTGCGCCTCCGCCCCGGCCGACCGCGCCATCTGGCCTCCTTTGCCCGGCCGTAGCTCGATGTTGTGAATCGTGGTCCCCGGCGGAATGTTCTCCAGCGGCAGCGCGTTGCCCGGCAGAATGTCCGCCTCCGGCCCCGACACCACCGTCTGCCCCACCGCCAGACCCACCGGAGCCAGAATGTACCGCTTCTCGCCGTCGGCGTAATTCAGCAGCGCGATCCGCGCCGAACGGTTCGGATCGTACTCGATCGCCGCCACCTTCGCCGGCACGCCGAACTTGTCCCGCTTGAAGTCGATCTCCCGCAGCCTCCTCTTGGCGCCTCCGCCGCGGAACCACACCGTGATCTGTCCGCTGTTGTTGCGCCCCCCGCTCCGCGTCTTGCCCCGCACCAGCGCCTTCTCCGGCTTCTTCTGGCTGAGCTCTTCCCGCGTCAGCACCGTCTGAAACCGCCGCGTCGGCGTCGTCGGGCGATATGTCTTGATCGGCATCGGCTTCCGTCCTTTACACCTCGGCGTACTCGGGCATCTTTTCGCCCGCCTTCAGCTTCACGTAGGCCTTCTTCCAGTCCGGCCGGTAGCCCTGGAACCGCCCGCGGCGCCGCAGCTTTCCCGCTTGATTCACCGTCCGCACCGCGGCCACCTTCACCTTGAACAGCCTCTCCACCGCCGCCTTGATCTGCACCTTGTTGGCCCTCGGCGCCACCTCGAAGCAGAGGGTGTGCTCTTCGTCCTTCTTCAGCACGCCCTTTTCCGTCACCAGCGGCCGCCGGATCACATCATGGATGTTCATGTCGCAAGCGCCTCCGAAAACTTCTTCGCCACCGCCTCTGACAGCACCACCTGTTCATGGCCGAGAAGGTGATAGGCCGTCACTTCCCGGCTCCGCAACAGCGTCACCCCCGGAAGATTCCGCGCCCCCAGCGCCAGCTTGTTGTCCTCCGCGTTGTCCACCAGCAGCACCGTCCGCTTGGCCTCCAGTGCCTCCAGCACCGCCCGCACCGTCTTCGTCCTGTGATCCGCCAGCGCGAAATTCGACACCACCTTCAGCGCCCCCTCCCGCAGCTTCGCGCTCAGCGCCGACCGTAACGCCCCCAGCAGCATCTTCCGCGGCAACCGGTAACTGTAATCCCGCGGCCGCGGACCGTGCACCGTGCCGCCGTGCCGCCACAGCGGACTCCGAATCGAGCCCACGCGTGCCCGCCCCGTCCCTTTCTGCCGCCAGAGCTTCCGCCCCGATCCCGCAACCTCACTGCGCTTCTTCGTCTTCGCCGTGCCCCGCCGCTGGCACGCCTGAAAGTGCCGCACCGCTTCGTACAGCAACGCCTCGTTCACCGGCGCCCCGAAAACGCTGTCGGCCAGCTCGATCTCTCCCACCTTGTTGTTCTCCAAATCCACCACGTCCACCCTCGGCATGGCCCTACCTCCTCGCCCTCCGCACTACAACGTAGCCGCCGTTCGGCCCAGGCACCGCGCCCTTCACCAGCAGCAGGTTGTCCTCTTCATCCACCTCCACCACTTCCAGGTTCCGCACCGTCACCCGCTGCACGCCCATGTGCCCCGCCATCCGCATCCCGGGAAACACCCGCGATGGAAAACTCGAGGCGCCGATCGATCCCGGGGCCCGGTGAAACATCGACCCGTGCGTCGCGTCGCCGCCCCGAAAATGGTGCCGCTTGACCAGCCCGGCGAACCCCCGTCCTTTGCTGATCCCGATCACGTCTACCCGGTCCTTCGGCTTGAACTCATTGACCAGCACACGGTCCCCGGCCTTCAGATCGTCGTCTCCCGGTCGCAACCGCAGCTCCCGGCAGTACCGTACGCCTTCCACTCCCGCTTTCTTCAGGTGCCCCTTCATCGGCCGGTTGATCCGGTTCGGCTTGACGTACTCCATCAGCCCCAGTTGCACTGCATCGTAACCGTCCACCGTCGGCGTCTTCCGCTGCACTACCACACACGGTCCCGCCTTCAGCACCGTCACCGGGACCACCTGCCCGTCCGGCCCGAACACCTGCGTCATGCCGATCTTCTTGCCAAGAATTCCTGGACTCATAGCTTCTCGAGGAGCCACAAGTCAGAAGTCAGATGCCGCTGCCGCCAACATTCTGACTTCTCCCTGCTCACTCAACTCCTTCCTCTCGTCACAGGAGCCGGCCTCAGGAGCCGAAACCCTCCGGCCGAGCCTCCGACCGCCGCCCGCCATTCTGACTCCTGTCTCCTGACTCCTGACTCCTTCATTTCCCAAATGCCCTGATCTCCACATCCACACCCGCCGGCAGATCCAGCTTCATCAGCGCATCCACCGTGTCCTGGGTCGGCTCCAGTATGTCCAGCAGCCGCTTGTGAGTGCGGATCTCAAATTGCTCCCGCGACTTCTTGTCCACGTGCGGCGACCGCAGCACCGTGTACCGGTTCTTCACCGTCGGCAGCGGGATGGGACCGGCCACCTGTGCCCCCGTCTTGCGAGCCGTGTCCACAATCTCCGTCGTCGATTGGTCCAGCACCCGGTGGTCGTACGCCTTCAGACGGATGCGAATTCTCTCTCTGACTGACATTCCACTCCGCCTATTCCACGATCTCGGTCACCGTGCCGGCGCCCACCGTCCGGCCGCCCTCGCGGATCGCAAAGCGCAGCCCCTTGTCCATCGCCACCGGCGTGATCAGCTCCACCTCCAGATTCACGTTGTCCCCGGGCATCACCATCTCCGTGCCTTCCGGCAGCCGCACCACCCCCGTCACGTCCGTCGTCCGAAAGTAAAACTGCGGCCGGTAGCCGCTGAAAAACGGCGTGTGCCGGCCCCCCTCCTCCTTGCTCAGCACGTATACCTCCCCACGGAACTTCTGGTGCGGCGTGATCGAGCCCGGCTTGGCCACCACCTGCCCCCGCTCCACCTCGTCCTTGTCGATGCCCCGCAGCAGCAGACCCACATTGTCCCCCGCCTGCCCCTCGTCCAGCAGCTTCTTGAACATCTCCACCCCCGTGATCACCGTCTTGCGCGTCGGCCGGAATCCCACAATCTCCATCTCGTCGCCCACCTTCACCTTGCCCCGTTCCACGCGCCCCGTCACTACCGTCCCGCGCCCCTGGATCGAGAAGATGTCCTCTATCGGCATCAGAAACGGCTTGTCCACCTCCCGCACCGGCAGCGGAATATAGTTGTCCACCGCCTCCATCAGCTCCTCAATGCCCGGCTCCCACTTCGGATCCTGGTTCAGCGCCCCCAGCGCCGACACCCGCACCACCGGCACCTCGTCGCCCGGAAAATCATACTGGCTCAACAGCTCCCGTACCTCCAGCTCCACCAGCTCCAATAACTCCGGATCGTCCACCATGTCCACCTTGTTCAGCGCCACCACAATGGAGGGCACCCCCACCTGCCGCGCCAGCAAAATGTGCTCCCGCGTCTGCGGCATCGGCCCGTCGGTCGCCGCCACCACCAGAATCGCCCCGTCCATCTGCGCCGCCCCCGTGATCATGTTCTTGATGTAGTCGGCGTGCCCCGGACAGTCCACGTGCGCGTAGTGCCGCTTGTCCGTCTCGTACTCCACGTGCGCCACCGCAATCGTGATCCCCCGCGCCTTCTCCTCCGGCGCGTTGTCAATCGAATCGAAACTCCGAAACTTTACCCTCGGGTTCTTCTTCGACAGCGTCTGCGTGATCGCCGCCGTCAGCGTCGTCTTGCCGTGGTCAATGTGCCCGATCGTCCCCACGTTGACGTGCGGCTTGCTCCGGTCGAATTTCTCCTTGGCCATAGTCTTC
>FWPU01002678.1_pt1 | contig 40532 bp, 41 predicted proteins | sample 2228361 | NCBI WGS metagenome assembly FWPU01 (sample SAMEA103939777, study PRJEB20133) | metagenome | reverse complement strand
CTGGCCGCCAACTGGCAGTAGGCTCACGAGCGGGTATGCTCTGGATAGCGCTCCTCTCGTCACTCCTTGCGTGGGGGAGCGCCACGCCCGCTCTTGTCGCCAAGGCGGACCTCCTTCTCGACCCTCCCGGCGGGCCGTTCGAACTTGACCTTCCGCTGGCCTGTCGAGTCGGCGAGACCTGCTGGAAACAGAAAAGGGGTCGGGAGTCTTTGTTTGCGATAAGGACTCGGCCATCTCGAAGACATTGCGATCGCGTGCGCCTCCAGTTCTACACACCGCCACCACCGTCAACCTTGCGCACGATGATCCAATTAAGACTCCCGACCCCTTTTCTGTTCCGCCTTCGTGACGGTGACCTGGTCGAGCAGCGCCTCACGAGGAGCGTGACCGTCCGGTAGTCTTGCGTTTCCCTCCCTTGTTCTCCGGCGTTCCGGTCAACGACTCTGTCCCACGCCGATTCTCGCGTCCACGATGCGGCAGCCCTGGCCCGGCGCTAACGCGAACACGGGGTTCAGGTCGAGTTCGACGATCTCCGGCACCTCTTCCGCCAGCCTGGAGACGCGCAGCAGCGTCTCTTCGAGGGCCGGCACGTCGGCGGGAGGATGGCCGCGATAGCCGGTGAGGAGCCGATAGCCTTTGATCTCCCGGATCATGTCGGCGGCGTCGCGGTCCGTCAGCGGCGTTACCCGGAAGCGGACGTCGCTCAGGATTTCGACATACACGCCCCCCAGCCCGAACGCGACGAGCGGACCGAACGAGGGATCGTGGGTGACCCCGATCATCACCTCGATTCCGCCCGCGATCATCGGCTGCACCACGACCCCATCCATCGCGTCAAGCTGCCGCATCTGCGCGAGCCGGGACCGGATCGCCTCGAAGGCCTCGCGGACCTGCGTCTCGGACGCGAGGTTCAAGCGGACTCCGCCGGCTTCCGTCTTATGGACGATCCGGTGCGATGCGAGCTTCACCGCGACGGGAAATCCGACCCGGCGGGCCAGAGCGGCCGCCTCGTCCGCGGTCCGGGCCAAGCCGCCGCCGGGAAGGGGAAGTCCCGCGGCGGTAAGGACGGCTCGGGTTTCCTCGACGGTCAGCCACCCGGGTCCACGCTGAGCCAAGGCCTTTTTGCAGGTCTCTTTGGCCGTCGTCAGATCGAGGTCGTCGAAATCCGGAACCATCCCGAGCGGCTGTGCGCGCCACTCGGCGTAGGCGGCCATCTTGCTTAACACCCGGGCCGGCATCTCCGGCAGGGGGTACGTCGGAATCCGTTCGCCGGGAAGGGCGAAGGTCCGATCCTGGTCGCCTTCCGCCATCCAGCACATCAGCACCGGTTTCGCCGCGGCTCCGGCGGCGCGGCCGGCTTCAATGCCCGATCGGATGCCGTCCGCAATGGCGGACGTGTCGGTCGCGGTGACGGAGATGTACAGCACGATCAGGGCGTCGATCTCATCCGCCCGCAGGACCGTTTCGATGGCCTTGGCATATTGCGCCGGCGTGGCGGAAGCGATGAGGTCGACCGGATTCTTGAGGGCGGCGGCGGGCGGGAGGAACGACGCGAGCGCGGCCTTGGTGTGGGCGGACAGTTCCGGCACGAGCAGGCTGGCCGCCTCGCAGGCATCGGTGCAGAGAACGGCCGGGCCGCCCGCGTTGGTGATGAGGCCGACGCGCCGCCCCGGGGGGAGCGGCTGAGCGGACAGGCCGGCGGCCAGCGCGAACAGCTCCTCCAGTGTCTCGGCCCGGATCACGCCGGTCTGATGGAACAATGCCTCGACGGCCGTGTCGCTGGCGGCCAGCGCGGCAGTGTGCGAGCCGGCGGCCCGGCGGCCGGAGGGTGTGCGACCCGCCTTCACGGCGACGATCGGCTTGCGCCGGCTGACACGGCGCGCGATGCGCGCGAAGCGGCGCGGGTTGCCGAATGACTCCAGATACAGCAGGATCACCTCGGTCGACGGATCTTCCTCCCAATACTGCAGTAAGTCGTTGCCCGACACGTCCGCCTTGTTGCCGACGCTGACGAAGGTGGAAATGCCTACCTGGAGTCGGTGGGCGGCTCCGAGAAGGGCCAGTCCCAGGGCGCCGCTCTGCGAGGACATGGCGATCCGTCCCGAAGGTGGGAACAGGTCGGTGAACGTTGCGTTGAGCCGCACGGCCGGATCGGCGTTGACCAGGCCGAAACAGTTGGGCCCGACCATGCGCATCCCGTAATGGCGGACCTTCTCCACCAGGCGCCGTTGCAGCTCGCGGCCCTGATCGTCGACCTCGGCAAAGCCGGCCGTGATCACCACCAGCGCCCGCACGCCGCGCGCGGCGCAGTCGTCCACGATCGGCAGCACCGCGTCGCGCGGCACCACGATCACCGCCAGATCGGCCGGTTCGGGGATCGCCCGGACCGAGGGATACACGCGCAACCCGGCCAGTTCGGTCGCATGCGGATTGACGGGATAGATGCGGCCGGTGAAGCCGCTGGTGCGCAGGGCCTCCAGCAGCCGGAATCCGACGCTCCGAGGATCGCGCGAGGCGCCGACGACCGCCACGGCCTGCGGTTGGAAGAACGGGCGCAGCGATGCCACCGTGGCGAGGCGATCCCGCATCTCGGAGCGACTGACGCTGGCCTCCGTGGGAATAAGCGAGAGCTCGACCTCGATGTCGCCGCCTGCTGGGCTTTCATGGACCGCGAAGCCCGATTCGCGGAACACCTCCCGCATGGCGAGGTTGTCGGCGTGGGTGACGGCCCACAGGCGCCGGAATCCGTGACGGATCGCGAGCAAAGCCAACCGTTCGAGCAGCAATGTGCCGAGACCCTTGCCGTGAAAGGCGTCGTCGACGGCCAGAGCGACCTCGGCGGTGTGTTCGTCCCTGGCCAGGTAGGAGCCGGCGGCGATGATGCGCAACGCGCCTTCCCAGACGCGGGTCACGATCAAGGTCAATTGGGATGTGGGATGTGCGGCGTCGCAGAGTGCGGAGATGACGTCCTCCGGCGGAGTCGTTTCGGAGAAGAACCGGTGCCGCCTGGCTTCCGGCGACAACCGGTCCACAAAGGCGCGGAGAGCCGGCGCGTCTTCAGGTCGGGCGACGTGGACGGCGGCCGTCGTCCCGTCCCGCAGGATCAGGCGACCATGTTCCGGCGCCTCCTGGGTGGGTGATGGGATGAACAGGGGCCGGACGGGCTTCATGAGCGAAGCATCGTTTCTCGTTTCAGTGGCCTGGACCGGCTGTCAGGGAGACGAGAATGGACAATCCGATCAGCACGATGATAATCCACTCGAGCACCTCCATGCGCCTGGCTGCCGCCTGCGCCGCCAGTTTCTCGTAGATGCTCTCGAGCGTACGGAGTTTCCTGGTGATGCTGGCGTCCCACGATTCCAAGTGAAACCGCTGGGAGGCCAGGCGGTGGATGCGGGCCAGGTATTGGTCCCCGAACAGCTTCAAGGTATTGGTGACCCGCTCGAAGAGAATGGCGCTGTCCACCTGTAGTTGGGCGATCGACTCCAGTTCCGTGCGGACCGATCCCGGCAGATGCGACCTGATCCATCCGCGTTTGGACAAGGCCTCATAGGCTTCATCCAGGGCCCGATCGAGCTGGCGATCCAGCAGGCGCATCTCCAGCAACTCGACGTTGGCGAATTCGAGCACGGCCAGCACGTCCTCCATATCCTGCCCCAACAGGAGAGCCGCATTCCAGTCGATGACGGCGATATCCTCAGGACCGAACGACAGACGATATCCGATCGCGTCCTGGATTTCCTGTTCCGCCAGACTCTGCGATTCCGAGCGCAGGACCTGCGCGACGGCCAGAGCGTGGTCGGTGACGAGGTCCGAGCCGCTGAGGGAGGGAGTCGACGTTTCGATGTGATAAATCACGTAGTCTTCCACGGAGTCGACCAGGTGGGGGCGTTCCACAGCCTCGCCGATGGCGGCCAGCAGCTCTTCCACCCGCCGGCGCGACTCGGCCCGAAGCGGCTCATGGTCGTACAGATCCTGGCTGAGCGACAGCAGGTCGAAGAAAGTTCCGCTCAGCGGGATGGTATAGGTGAGAGACACGGCGCCGAGGTCATACAGCAGCAGATCCACGCCCGGATCGGTGTGAAACCGTCCGATCGTGAGCGGCTCGGTGTCCGCTCCGATCCTCAGCGGCGCGGGGCTGTAGTCGAAATAGGCGGGCGCCCGGCGCTTGTGTTTGATCCGGCTCCGCTCCTTGATCGTCGTGATCCGGCGTTCGGCCTCGTTCAGGTCGACCGATTGTCCGATGTCGTAGGCGAACATCGCGTAGGCCGTCCCTTTCTCTATCTGCAGGATCGGCGGCAAGGAACCCATGTCGCTTTCCGAGCGTCTCCCGGCGTTAGATCAGCCGCTGGGCCCTGGCTTCGAGGTACAGGTCTTTTTTCGTCAACAGGACGGACCCCAACCCGAAGAGCACGGCCAGGAGCGTCGCAAACACGCCGAGGAAGGGAAGGGCGGTCAAAAAGAAGTACAGGCACAACCCGAACACGAAGGCCCATCGATCGCGGTCGGGGACGCCGAGCCGGTCGAAGACGAATCGTCCCAGCAGCGCGATGGTGAACACGCGGGAGACGTACAACACGATGGCGTACCAGGCCAGAAGCAGGACGGCGAGCGGAATCCCGAGCACGGTCACGGCCAGCAGCCCGGCCGCCAGCGGGATGGCCGTCAGGCCGAGCAAGCCCACGCCCAGGGACACCAGCGGCTGCTGCGACAGGTGTATCAGCGCGCGCTGGGTGGGAGCCGGGTACAGGCGCATGAGCAGCAACCCGATCACGAGCGTCGACACGAAGCTGGCCGCGGCCGCCACGAGCTTGAAGCCGACGAGCAAGGCGAGGACGTCCTTGAGCGTCGGCAGCAGTTCTTTGGGCACCATCCGTCTGATGGTCTGTCCCGAGACCACGGCTTGGGGATCGATCGAGGCGGGAAGCCGGCTCCAGTACATCAGATTCCCCGCCACCGCCGCCTTGGACGAGAGGCGCAAGGCGCCAACCGCGGCGGTCAAGTCGCCGCCGATGCGGTTGGAGACGCTGAGGTTCCCCGCGGCGATGCGCGCATCCCGGTGGATCAAGCCGCCGAGTTCAACCTGCCCGCCGGCCGCGATGATGTTGCCGCGAAAGAGCGCCGAGGGCGTCACGTCGATGCTGCCGCCGGCGATGGTGGCGTTTCGGCCGATGTCTCCGTTGAAGGTCAGCTTGCCCCCGACCGCGCGAACATCCTGAGACACCGTGCCGGAGACGGTCACGGTTCCGCCCGCCGCCAGCAGGTCTCCGTTGACGATTCCGTCGACCAGGATCTGCCTGCCGGCCGCATAGACATCCCCGTTCACCGTCCCGGAGATTTCCACGATCTTGCCGACGGCGAAATAATCATGGTCGACGACCGCGCCGGCCGGCAACACCACGAGTTCGTCCCCGCCGGTCTCCCGACGGTCTGTGTCCTCCGCCGCGGCGGGACTTCCCGAAGACAAGACGAGCAGGACGACCATGAGCGCCGCAGTCACCGGCCGTCGGCTGATTCCGGACTGACGCGGCTGGGAGGGCCGAGTGTTCATGAGGGGCTTTCTTGTTCTCGCAGCCGCGACTCGCGCTCCCCGCGCGAGTCGCGCGAGTCGCGCGACGCGGGGGTTTGCACGGGTTAATTCGCGAGCCACTCCGGCTTCAAGATGAGGATGACCCCCAGCCCGAGCATGACGGCTCCGCTCGCGAACTTCAACCAGCGTCCTTCCCGTTCCTCGAGCTTTCGGCGTCCCAACGTCACGACGGCGATCGCCACCACGAGACTATCGTCGAGCATATAGGCCAGATTGTAAAGCGCTAAATATCCGTAATATTCCCACCAGGCCAGGGAGTGGAGCGCGAGGATCTGGGTATAGACCGCCGGAAAGCCAGCCGTGCAGAGCAACTCGATCAGATTGACGAGGACCGCGAGCGCCGCGACGCCGATCAGGGCGCCGCCGAGGTGTTCCGCCTGGAGGACCCGCCGAATCCCGGCGTAGAAGCCCGGCTTGGCGGCCTCAGGAATGCTGAGCGACGGTCCGCGACCCAGGGCGACGAAGTCCTTGAGATTCATCATGCCGATCAACGAAGCCGCGCCGCCGAGAATGACCTGGACCGTCCGGGAAAGACCGATCAACAAGAACAGATTCAGCCAAGCGGCCATGAAGGCGAAGTAGACGAGTCCGCTGATCGCGACGAAGGTCCCGGCGACCAGCGCCATCTTCACCCGGTCCTGCAGGTTCACCAAGAGGGAGAGCAGGAAAAGCAACGCCCACATGGCGCAAGGGTTGAATCCGTCCAGCAGCCCGATCACGACGGTGAAGAGCGGCAGGCCGAGGTCGTGCGCGTTGAGCCGTCCCATCCAAGGCGTCTCGACACTCTCCGTCTGCGAGGGAGCGGCGGCCTCGGCGTGATCGCAGTTCCGGAGTGTGTCGGGAAGACAGGCGCCGGCCGGTGGTTCGGCGGTTTCGCCGTCAGGCGGCCGGTCTAGCAGGGCCTTCAGCCTGGCGCCCGTCGTTCGACCGTCGATGAAGCCGATGATCAATTGGCCCCGCAGGTAGAACGCCGGCACGCCGAGCGTGCGCACGTCGAATCGAGCGGCCAGGTCCTTGAGTCTCGCCAGAGCCTTCGGATCCTGTCCGATGTCTTGAACGGCGATGCGGAGAGTTGGCCGCTCCCGTTGGAGCTCGTTCAGGAATCGTTTTGCCGCGGCGCAATGGGGGCAGCCTGCGCGGGTGAAGACTTCAATGTCGACCGGCGTCTCGGCCCGACTGACCGGCGTCCCGACGAGGAAGACGAAGCCGATCAGGCACGGCCCGAGGATGAACCGGGCTCGCAGAACGATGCCCCAGCCTCCGACCGCCAGGCTCCCGCTAACTGGTCGCATCGAACGGCGCCATCATCCTGATGTAGGACAGCACGTCGCGGATCTGTTCGTCCGTCAAGCGCTCGCGGAACCCGTGCATCGGGGTGAACAGGACGCCGTGGGAGATGGTGATCAACAGCTCCCAGTCGGTCTTCGACCGGGACCGAATGGACTGCAGGTTTGCCGGGGGGACGATCAGGTAGCGCCCTTCCGGCCCGGTCCCATCCAGATTCGTGCCGTGACAGCGAAGACAATGTTGCGCGTAAATTCCCTCCCCATTCCGAGGGTTCCCCTGCATTCCCTGCGCGGCCACCCAGGAACCGCAGAAGCAGAAAAGGACGGCGATGACAGCGGCGGCGATTCGTGTGACAGGCATGGTGGACGGCCTCCTGGCTTTCGGTTAACGCACGACGAGCACGGGACGGGTCGAACGGTGCGTGATCGAGTGCGAGACGCTTCCCAAGAGGAAGCGGTCGGCCCCCGTTCGCCCGTGTGATCCCACGACCAGCAGATCGAACGCATCTCCCAGCGTGGCGATCATGCCGGCAGGGTCTCCGCTCAGGATCTGCGTGGTGACCGTATAAGAATGATGGTCCGCCAGCGCAGCCGCCGTCGTCTTCACCAGGTCTTCGGCGTATTGCCCGGCCGACTCGGCCCATGATGCGAAGGCTAGAGCGCCGGTGGGTTCGGTGAGAGGCAGCGGCTCGATCACTGTGGTGACGACCAGTTCGACCGGCGTGCGGAACGGGTGGTCGATCAGCCACGTCCGGATGCGCTGCGCGTCCTCCGTGCCCTCGACGGCTACGAGAACCCGCTTGAGCGGACGGGCCTCGCCTTTGACGATGAGCGTGGGGCAGGTCGCGTGCATGAGGATGCGATGGGACACGCTCCCCAGCGCGAGTTCGCTCACCGGTCCACGGCCGCGGGCGCCGACGGCGATCAGATCGGGAGCGACGCCCCGAACGGTGTCCAGGACGAACACGGCGGGACGCGCGAGGTCGTACACCTTCCGCACGGACGGCGTGCTGGGCGGAACCAGGTCCGACATCCGTTCCATCAGTTGCCGGCCGGCGTCCAGCATCGCCCGGCGGAACTCCCCGTACCCTTGCAGGTTCGCCGCCTGCGCGACCACGGGATAGCGGACAATGCCCAGATCGACGGCGTGCGCCAGGACCACTTCTTGCGGCGCATAGAGCTCAAACACCTCCCGCACGGCGGCGAACGCCTGTTCCGACCAGTCCACAGCGATGACCACCTTCATCAATGAGATCCTTTGTTCCTCGACCTCGTCACCCGGCTCCGGCTTTTGAGCTGATAACCGACGGCGAATCGCTGATAGCCGGCAGCGAACAGCCAAGAGCTGCGCTAGGCCGCCGGAATTTCGAGCAGGTACAACTCGCCCTTCATCCCTGGATGCAGATCGCAGCGGAACGAATAGTTGCCGACGCGATCGGGCGTGAAGCGGATCACCAGGGTCTTCCCCGGGTCCACATACACTCCTTCCACCCCTTTTCCATATGCGGCGACGCCTTCACCCTCCACGCGCAGCGCCAGTTGCGCGAGCACCGGTGCCGTGAACCCGTGGCGGAGGATGTCTTGATTGCGAAGGATGATGACGGTGGGAATGCCCGGACGGATCGGCGCCGGTTGGGTCAAGAGAAACTCATAATTGCGGATCGTGAGGTCGATGCGTTGCTCTTGAGCGATGCGGTTATCAGGCTGGTCACCGGCGAATCCGAATCCGGAAACGAGGAAGATGAGCCCGACGCAAACGGCGCCGCGAAGCGAAGTACCCATTCGACTTGCCATCGTGTCCTCCCATTGTCTCCGCTCAACGCAAAGCATTGAGTTCCTCGTAGTGCGACGCGACCACGCGAAGGAGTGCCTGCCGCAGCTCCTCGCCCCGGTATTGGCGATTGACGACTTTTCGCAGTCGTGCGGCCAGCGTGCCGTCCCCGAGCGTCCCTTCCGCCCAGCGGACGAAATCCTGCCGGCGGTCATGGTATTCCAGGCTGCCGATCGGAAGGCGGGGAATGAGTTGGAGAAATTCGTACAGACTGGCGGCTTCCTGGCCGATTGCTCCCTGTTCGTCCCGGAACCAGAAACGCTTCCCTGGCGGCAACGGCGTGTCAAGATACTTATAGAGGTGGCGAATATGGGGGACCCGCCGGATCGCGGGACGCATCCGGACCATCTGGCCGCCGCACAGGAGCGCGTGCCCCATCGGAATCTCGTCGAGACGGGTCTCCGTCAGCCCGCAAATGCGGCAATGCTCGCGGAGGCCGCGGGCCGCCTCCGGGTCCGACACGCGGGTGAAAAGGCAGTGGTGTAAGGCCTCCAGCACCGGAGCGCCGAGGCGATCCGGTCGATAGGAGACGAAGGCCCACCCTCCGGCCGCCAGCAGCGGAAGGACGGCCCCGGTCACCTCGCCGCCGCTGACGGCAAATTGTTGCGCTTCGTCCAATACGATCCAATGCGGGCGGTACCGTCGCTCGCGGACCGGGCGGAGCGCGCGGAGCAACTCGGTGACGTAGCCGCTTCGCAAGGGGACCGGATACTGGCTGAGATCCAACGTCAGCGAGACCCCGCCCTCGTCGAGCAACGAGACGACGGCCGAGGGAGGCGGCAGGCTGGCGCGGTCCCCGCTGACGGATACGAAGCGCGGCAAGACCCGCAGCCCGCGAAAGTCGCCCTCGGGATCGATCAGCAGGACCTGGTACTCCTCATGGTGCAAGCCCTCGGCGATCAGGCCGACCATCCAGGACTTCCCGGTTCCTGAGTCGCCGAACACCCCGAGATTCCGTCCGGCCAGGCGGGAGGCCGGAAGGGTCACGGTGGATCCGGCTTCGGTCTGGCCGAGCAGGATCGGGCGTTCCCGCTTGAGCGGAATGTCCAGGAACTGGCCGGCCAGCGGATAGCGTTCCAGGATTTCCCGCACGCCTTGAGGGCCCGGCGCCTCGGCGACGACGTCCGCCAGTTTCCGCACCGCGGGAACCGCATCCGCGACGGCGACTGCGACTTCAGCCAGGGTCAGCATGGACAGGTCGTTTTCCGCGTCGCCGAAGGCTGCCAGGTTGCGTGGCGAAAAGCCGCACAGCGCGAGCAGGCGTTCCAAGCCGGTCCCCTTGGTGGCGCCCGGCGGCAAGACCATGACGGCACCCTTGTTGTATTCGATCGAGGCACTACCGCCGTAGGCGCCGGCCACCTGCCAGAGCGTCTGATCGTGCGGCGTCCCGGTGGCGGCGATGGCCAATCCCCGCTCAAACGGAATGCCGCGCTCTTCCAAGGCCTTCACGAGGTTCGCATCCAGTTGGCCGAACGGCAGATACGTTTCTCCGCTGCCGGTGTGAGTCAGCACCGCGCCGTTCTCCCAGACGATGCCCATGAACAACTCGCCGAGACGGCCCAACGCAACCGTCTCGAAGCGCCGACCGGTGACCAAGAACAGCGCATGCCCCATGGCGCGGCAGCGTTCGAGCGCCGTCACCAACTCGGGAGGGACGACCCCGTCTATGGCGAGCGTCCCGTCGAAGTCGAAAGCCATCACGCGGCGATACATCACGCCTACCGGCGAATTCTGAATGCTGAATTAAGAATGTTGAATTGCAGCATTCCGACAATTCATAATTCAGAATTCCTAATTCATCATTTCTTCAGATGCCCACCAGCACCCGGTGCGCGCTGATGGCCCGCAAGGTCCGCATCACGTCCTCGTAGGACAGCTCGGGCACCTTCTTGCCCTTCGTTTCCTCCGCCTTCAACACCAGATCGTTCATCGACAGCATCCCCTGGAGGACGCCGTCTTCGTCGACTACCGGGAGCCGGCGGACTTTCTCCCGTTTCATGAGATCGAGCGCGGTATGGACATCGTCGGTACCGCGGCAGGTGTACGCTTTCCCGGAAACCGTCTCCCACACCGTGATCTCAGCGGCCGGTTTGTTCTTTGTGGCCACGGCCATGCAAATGTCACGGTCGGTAATGACCCCGAGAACCTTGCCCTCGACGTTGAGAACCGGCAAGACTCCGCAATCACTGTCCCACATCATCTTGGCGGCCTCGGCCAGATTCGTGTTGGGGCCGCAGCACTGCACGTCCCGCGTCATGATGTCTTGAACTTTCATGGTATCCCTCCTTTCCGAGCTTGCCGAGCCGCTCGCCCGCAACCATCCGGCTTTTCGGTTCTCTTCCTTGCGTCGGCGTCATCGTTCCCACTTCACGCGAACGAACTGCTCCCCTTCATCGTAATGGACCCGGAACTCGCCTTGATAGGCATGGTGCAGCATCTCCCCGATGCGCCGCGGCAGGTGGGTGTCGGTGGTCGAGACGACCAGCGTCTCATCCTGCTGTTCGATCGTCATGATGCGTGAAAGGGGATGCTCGGCCTTCTCCTTCGCTTCGGTGTTGCGGACGACGCCGAGGATCTCCTCCCGATGGTCGATCAGAAACGGACCGGCGATGGTGAGCAGGCCCTTCGGGTACTTGTCGCGAATGCGATGGCAGGCCGGGCACAGGGCCTCGTGCGCTCCTGCAGGCTTGGAAGCCCAGGTCCACCGGCCCTTGTGGAACACCGCGCCGCACTCGGGGCACACGGTAGGTTCCTTGAGCTTGCCCGGCAACTTATAGGTGTCGTGCTGGTATTCCTGGACGATCCGATCGCGCCGCACTCCCAGCCCTGCGGGGGTCTTGGTCTTTGCAGACATAGAGTGTCCTTTCTTCGTTCGCGGCAAAACCGCGGATTGGCCCTCGGTCACGCGGTCGGCCCCTGCCGGTGGGCGCGCAGCGCCTCTTCCGCCAAGTTCAGGTAGCGGAGAACATCCGCATCGTCGACTTGGGCGAAGTCGGCATAATGGCTTCCGACCGCAAAAAACGGCTCCGGCGCCTGTAAGACGGCCAACTCATCGACCAATCGTCCGACTTCTTGGAGCGTCTCGCGGGGCCCCACCGGAACGGCCGCGATCAACCGGCGCGGCTTCAAGTCCCGTATCGCATCCAACGAGGCAAAGAACGTCGCGCCGGTCGCAATGCCGTCGTCCACGAGCAACACCGTTCGATTGGTGATCGTCGGCTGTGTCCGTCCTTGCCGGTAAAGCGCCTGCCGTCGGGCGATCTCTTCCTGCTGCGCCCGGATCAGCTTTTCCAATTCCGCCTGCGAGGGACCGTACAGCCTGACCGCCTCCTGGTTGAGATACAGCGAGCCGGTCTCGCTGATCGCACCGAGGGCGTACTCGGGATTGTCCGGCGCCCCGATTTTCCTGGTGATGAACACATCCAAGGGAAGACGAAGCGCGAGGCTCATCTGATAGCCGACCGCCACTCCGCCCCGCGGCAAGGCCAGGATCAAGGCCGCCGGATCGTCCCGGTAGTGCTCAAGCCGGGCCGCCAGAAGGCGGCCCGCCTCTTCCCGGTCGCGAAATAGGGCGTCGATTCCGATCTCAAGAGCCATCGGCGGCACCCTATAGCAGACCGCCGGTGACGCCGACGCCGATCAGGAAGATCGCGAGAAACGCCAGCGCCGCGAGCAGCCACCATAGTCGGCGGGCCGGACTCAACGGCGCCCGCGCATGGTCCCACTGCATCGACCATGGAAATTCCAAGTCGTGCGGGCGATGTGACATGGTGACCCTCCTCTCCGAGCTTGCCGAGCCGCTCGCTCGTTATCGCTTGATCGCATGTGGCGCGAGCGGAGTGCGTCTGCGATCAACCGGCGTTCTCAGTTTCCGTCCGTGCGTTGGCCAGGCTCTCAGGCGACCTTCACCTCGATGGCCTTGGGTTTCGCTTTCTCGGACTTGGGCAAATGCACCTTCAGCACGCCGTCCTTGTACTCGGCGCTGACTTTGGATCCGTCGGCATCCTCCGGCAGGGTAAAGCTCCGCATGAAGCTCCCGTAAGCCCGCTCCACCCGATGATACTTCTTGCCCTTTTCTTCCTTTTCGTACTTGCGTTCTCCCGAGATCGACAGGACGTTGTCTTGAATGGTCAACTTCACGTCCTCTTTTTTCACTTCCGGAAGCTCCGCCTTGATCACGTACTCCTTCTCGTCCTCCGTGATGTCCACGAGCGGCGACCATTCCGCCACCGTCATGGCCTCTTTCTCGCCGCCGGATCGCACCGGCACCCGGCCGAACACAGACATCAGCCGCTTTTCCATCTCTTCCAATTCCTTAAACGGATCCCAGCGCGTCTTTAACGGTTCCCACGGTGTAATGGCGCCCATGACCTCTCCTCCTTGTTGAATGACGAAAGATTTGTCCTCCCCCTCCGAAGGATTTTGCATCTGGAGTGCCAGTACCGAAGAACTCGGACAGCGGACAAGACTCTCACGGCAACGGGCACTTATGGAGATCTGACGGGAAACCGATCAGCGGGACGAAGACCTATTGTGGCGTTTCGGGCCAGCGACGGGACTACCGCTGTTGCCTATTACCTCAGGCGCTAAGTCAGAAAGGCTTTCCGAAGCCGAACCAGGAACTCGTCGACGAGGCTCAGATCGGATCGGTGTGTACAGTGCGCCAGCCGGCGCCGAGCCTCCTGGGTCCAGTACTCGCCCAGGTCAATGACCTCTCCGACGCGGTAGTTGCCCGCTTTGATCTTCCGGATGGTTTCGCCGATCGGGGTTTCGGCGATGCGCACGCTGAACGTCTCCCGCTCCAGGAGTTCGCAGAGGTTGAACAAGACACGGAGGTAGGCGGCGGCGTACTTCTCCGGGCGCTCGTCCTTTTTGTCCAGCATCTTCCTGCGCTGATTTTCGCAATAATTGATGAACGCGTCATAGGCCGTCTGCGGAGACCAGACGTGAGGAAAGAGCCGCCGGAGTTCCGTTCCCCAGTCATCCATTGCCACGACCGGAGCCACGAAGGTCTCGAGGATCAGCGGATGGCATTGCGTGCCGAGGAGGAGAAATTGGCCGACCTCCCAGGCCGTTTCGTCGGCTTCCTCTTTCGTCATGCGTGCGCCCTGATACTTGAAGCCCAGGCGGAACATCTCCGCGGTCGGCATGACGAACACGCTGCGATAGTCGGCGTCGCTGCCAGGCGCGGCCAGGCCGTGGGCCTGGGATCCGACCAGGACCTTGAGGATCGTTCGGTCTGCGACCATTCGTCCCGTCGCCATCTCAACTCCGAGCCGTGAGCTGTTCAATGCATCCGTTCAGGGAGGCGTACTTGGGATAGTCCGCTTCCGGAATCTCAAGATGGAGTTCTTTGTGCAGGGCGATCACGAAGTTCAAAAAATCCATCGAGTCGAGGTCCAACTGATCGCGAAAGCTCACATCCGGCTTGAGAGCAGTCAAGTCCGCCTCCGGGGCGATCTCGCCCAGAATGCGGAGAACGATCCTCTTCGCCTCCTCAGGCGTCGGCTTGGCGGTCATAGCTGACTCGGCTCTTGGAGCAGGCGGTCGACCGCGGCGAGAAACAGCCCGCCGCGATGGCCGTCCGTCACGCGGTGGTCGGCGGAGAGGGTGGCGGTGACGACCGGGCGAGCGACCGTGTGCCCGTCGACGATCCAGGGCCGTTCGACGATTTTCCCGAAGCCCACCAGCGCGACCTGCGGCGGGTAAATGACCCCGAAGACGGTCTCGACGCCCTGCTCCCCGAGGCTGGTGACGGTAATCGTAGGGTCGGACAACTCCGATCCCCGCAGGGTCCCGGCGCGGGCGCGCGTGACGAGGTCTTGAAAATTCCGCATCAGCTCGCTCAGGCTCTGCCGGTCCGCGTGGTGGAGGGCCGGCGCCACCAGACCGCCTTGCCTCAAGGAAATCGCCACACCGACATGGATGTCCTGGCTCTGCACGACTTTGTCTCCCTTCCAGACGGCATTGAGCTCCGGGACCTGGCGGAGGGCCAGCGCCACAGCCTTCAGCAAAAGCACGCCGTACAAGAGCCGGTCCGCCATCGGCCGGTGGAGATTCTCTTCCTTGAGCCACGTCATCGCTCGGCCCATGTCGATCGTCGTGCTCAAGTAGTAATGAGGGATTTCCCGCTTCGAGCGGGTCATCGCTGCTGCGATGGCTTGCCGCATGCGGGCTTGGCGATCGACGGCTTCGCCGGCTTGCGGCGCCGCCTCTGCCGCCTCACTCCTCGTGCCCCGCGCCTCCGCGACCCGCAGAATGTCCTCGCGGCCGATTGCGCCTCCCGGTCCGGTTCCCTGCACGGTGGACGGATCGATGCCGAGTTCAGTCGCGAGTTGCTTGGCCGAGGGGGAAATCCGGAGGCGGGGCGGCTCAGCAGCCGGAGGAGCCGGGGCCGCTTCGGCACCCTCTTTGCCCCGCGCCGTCCCTTCCTCCCGAATGATCGCCATCACCGTGCCGACGGGAACCTTGGCGCCCGGCTGCACGAGCAGTTGTTCGATGACGCCGGTCGTGAAGGATTCGATCTCGATGGCGGCTTTATCGGTATCGACCTCAGCGATGATCTCGCCCTTGGTCACCCGATCGCCGACCTTCTTGCGCCATTCGAGGAGCGTGCCGGCGCTCATGTCGGCACCCAGTGAGGGCATGAGGAATTCAGCCATGTCGATAAACCCGTGAAGCGTGAAGCGTGAAACGTGAAGCAGGAGGGATCCTGCCGATTAACGATTGACGAGTAACGGTTAACGATATGTCCTCAACTGTCCATTGACGTTCAAGTGATCTCACCGGGCCAATAACTCGCGGACCGCCCGAACGATGGTGTCCGGCTGCGGCAGCGCCGTGTCCTCCAGGTGCTTGGGATAGGGGATCGGCACCTCCGCGCTGCAGATGCGCGCCACCGGCCCGTCGAGGTCGTAGAACGCGCCCTCCATGATCTGTGCGCTGACCTCCGCCGCAAAACTGCCGGTCCGCCACGCTTCATCGATCACCACGGCGCGATGCGTTTTTCGGACCGAGGTCAGGATCGCGGCCGAATCGAGCGGACGCAACACGCGGAGGTCGATGACTTCGCAGTCGACACCCTCGGTCGCCAGGCGTTCGGCGGCTTCCAGGGCCTTCCACAACGACCCCCCGAACGTGATGAGCGAGATGTCCCGTCCGGGCCGTCGCACCGCCGCCTTGGAAATATCGACCGGAAAGGCTTGCTCGTTCAGTTCTCCTTCCAGAGGGTACAGATAGGCATGTTCAAAGATGACGACCGGGTCAGGTTCCTTCAACGCGGTGAGCAGCATGCCTTTGGCGTCCGTCACGGTGGCCGGGGTCAGGACCTTGATCCCGGGGATGTGCGCATACCAGCCTTCGAAGCTGTGCGAATGTTGGGCGGCCACCTGGCGTCCGGCTCCGGTCGCCATGCGCACGACGAGCGGGATGCTGAACTGGCCGCCCGACATATGGCGGATCGTCGCCGCATTGTTGACGATCTGATCCAGCGCCAGCAGGCTGAAATTGACGGTCATGATCTCCACGATCGGCCGCATTCCCCCCAGCGCTGCGCCGATGCCGGCGCCGACGAACGTGTTCTCCGACAGCGGCGTGTCGCGTACCCGCTCCGGGCCGAACTCCTGCAGCAGTCCCTTGCTGCACGCGTAGGTTCCGCCGTAACTCCCGACGTCTTCGCCCATGAGGAAGACGCGCGGGTCACTCTGCAAGGCCTCACGCAGACCGGCGCGGACGGCTTCTCGGTATGTGATCTTCGTCATGGAATAGCCTTGGAGCCATCGGCGATCAGCAACCTCGCAGCGGGACTTGCGAGACAGGCGCGGCTCGCGAGAAATCGTGGAAGAGATGTTGCTCCTGTCGCGCTTTTCCCGCCCGTCTCGCCACTCTCGCATTTACGTCGGCGTATACACATCCTTCTCCAGGTCTTCGACCGGTTCCCAGGGTCCCGCTTCGGCGAAGGCGACTGCGTCTTCGATCTCGGCGGCGATGGCCTCTTCCATCTCCTGAAGATCAGCGTCGGTGAGCCATCCCAACTCACGCAGCCGTGTTTCGAACATGGTGATCGGATCCCGCTGCTTCCACTTCGCAACTTCCTCTTTGGTGCGATAGAGCTCGGCATCGTACATCGAATGGGCGCGGAAGCGGTAGGTGCGGTATTCGAGCAGATAAGGACCGTTGCCTTGACGAACGGAGTTCACGGCCTGCCGAGTCGCCGCCTCAACGGCGAGCACATCCATCCCGTCCACAGCCTCGGACGGGATGGCATACGCGTGGGCCTTGAACGCGATGTTGGTTTGGGACTGGTGACGGACCAAGGCGGTGCCCATGGCGTAGAAGTTGTTTTCGCAGAGGAAGAGCACCGGCAGTTTCCAGAGCGCCGCCAGGTTGAGGGACTCATGGAACTCGCCCTCGGCGACGGCGCCGTCGCCGAAGAAGCAGGCGGTGATTCTCTCCTGGCGTTCCCCTTTGTCGAAGGAGGGAGAGAGGAGGGAGAGCTTCTGCGCAAGGGCGAGCCCGACCGCGATGGGGAGCCCGCCGCCGACGATCGCGAGGCCGCCGTAAAACCGCCGGGAGGCGTCGAAAAAATGCATGGAGCCGCCGCGGCCGCGCGCGCAGCCGTTGGCCTTGCCGTACAGCTCCGCCATCAAAGAGCCCATCGGTGTGCCGCGGACCAACGCATGACCGTGCTCGCGATACGTCGCCACGACGGCGTCTTCCGCGGTGAATGCCGGCAGGGCTCCGGCCGCCACCGCCTCTTCACCGATGTACAGATGGAGGAACCCGCGGATCTTCCCGAGACTGTACAGCTCCGCCGACTTTTCCTCGAACCGGCGGATGCGCAGCATCTGGCGGAGCAGTTCGCGGCCATGTTGCGGGTTGAGTTCGTGTGCCAAGCTGACCTCTGCCCCAAGCGGGCTGTCCATGCAGTTGATCTGGTTTGTTTGGTTTATCCGGTTCGCCGGCAGGAACTAACCAACTAAACCGACCACACCAACCAAATCAACCAAACCAACCAAATCAACGTGCTTTTCAGTTTTACGCTTCCAACGTCGACGTATCTCCCTCCGGCAGGCCCAGCTCGCGGGCCTTCAGCAGCCGTCGCATGATCTTCCCGCTGCGTGTCTTCGGCAGGCCGGGCAGGAACTCGATCTCTTTCGGGGCGACGACCGCGCCCAGCCGCGCGCGGGTGAACCCCAGCAGTTCGCGACGGAGGGCCTCGCTCGGCTCATATCCGTCCTTCAACGAGACGAACGCCTTGACCACTTCCATCGCGACCGGATCCGGTTTCCCGATGACACCGGCCTCCGCCACGGCCTTATGCTCGATCAGGACGCTTTCGACTTCAAACGGACCAATGAGATGCCCCGACGTCTTGATCACATCGTCCGCGCGCCCCACGAACCAGAAGTAGCCGTCCTCGTCCCGTTTCGCCAAGTCGCCGGTGAGATACCACCCTCCGGCGAAGCATTTTGTGTAGCGCTCCGGCTCGCGCCAGTATGATCGGAACATCGAAGGCCAACCCGGTCGCAGCGCAAGCTCCCCCTGCACGCCGGGTTGGTCGATCACCTCGACGTCACCTGTGTCGGTCCGGCGGACGATCGCGGCGTCGATGCCGGGCAAGGGGCGGCCCATGGACCCCGGTCTGATGTCCATCGCGGCGAAGTTGGCGATCATGATGCCGCCCGTCTCCGTCTGCCACCAGTTGTCGTGGAACGGCTGCCCGAACGCCTGTTGTCCCCAGACGACCGCCTCCGGGTTGAGAGGTTCGCCGACGCTGGCGAGAAAGCGGAGAGAAGTCAGGTCGTACTTGCGGATGAGATCGACGCCGGCCTTCATCATCATGCGGATCGCGGTGGGCGCGGTATACCAGACGGAGACCCGTTGATCTTGAAGCAAACGGTACCAGCGTTCCGCATCGAAGTCGCCTTCGTCCACGATGCTGGTGACGCCGTTCGTGAGCGGTGCGATGATGCCGTAGGACGTGCCGGTGACCCAACCCGGATCGGCCGTGCACCAGAAGATGTCGTGCTTATGCAGGTCCAATGCGAACTTGCCGGTGATGTGATGGGCGACGACCGCCTGATGAACATGGACGGCGCCCTTGGGAGTGCCGGTGGTCCCGCTCGTGAAATGCAGGAGGGCTATGTCTTCCGGGTCGGTCTGGCCGATGGTGAACTCGGGTCCGGCCTGCTCGAGCAGCCGGTGATAGTCCTCTGTGCCGACAACGGCCGTCCGGTGTCCATCGTCGCCGACCAGCAGCACATGTTCCAGATCGGGGAGCGATGCTCGGATCCCGGCGATCTTGCGCTGGTACAGGGTCTCCGTCGTGACCAGCAGTCGCGCCTGCCCGATCGCCATCCGCGCCCGGATGGGTTCCGGTCCGAAGGCCGAAAACAGCGGACAGAAGACGCTTCGGTTCTTGAGAGTGCCGAGCGCGGCGATATACAGCTCCGGAATGCGGCCAGCCAGCACAAAAACGCGGTCGCCTTTCCCGACTCCCAGGAGCTGGAGGGCGTTGGCGAAACGGTTCGTCAGCTCGTCGAGCGCTCGGTACGAATAGTCCTTGACAGCGCCATTCTTGCCGAGCCAACGCAAAGCCACATGGCCGGCGCGAGGGCCGCTCGCATGGCGGGTTACCGCTTCGTACGCGATGTTCAGACCCCGATTGCCCGGAAGACCGTCCAGTTCGCGCCGGGCTTGCTCCCAGGAAAAGGCCGCGCGGACCGCGTGGTAGTCATGGAGATGCGGCACCACCTCCCAGTCGCGACGAGACTTGATGATCGGTTGCCAGGCCATGAAGATTCTTATCCCACGCGCACGTTCTGCAAGCTGCAGGCCATCAGACGGTCGTCGTCGAGACGACGAAGCCGTTGGGATTCCAATGGCCTTTGACTGACCGCTTCAGAGGGTCCCTGTCCGTTCTGTGGCATTATTCATCACCGAGAGCCTGGCGCACGTGGACATTCGCGCCTAGAAGATAGCCAGCAGCGGGTAGCTGTCTTGAAAGCGGCTCTCAGCCGCCGACCGGTTGAATCCTTTCGGCCTTCGCCGACTCTAAACGAAGGAGTTGTACGCAGGGCCTTTCGAAGGCGACCTGCGACGTGATCGGAGGTGAATCCAAATGACGAGTTCGATGATCGACGGATTCTTAGCGGTTGCCGGCCTCTTCGCCACGGTTGTTACGATGGTGTGGAGCCTCTTGGTCAACGACATGGTCGAGGCCAAGCAGGTTGCCGGAGAGAAGGGGACGGCGCTGAACCGAGCCGCTTAAGGTCCTTCCCATGAACCGAAGAGGGTTCCGGGTCAGAAAACGGCGGGCGACCCTAACCCTCTTGGTTCGATGGGGTTGGTGAGCATCCGCCAGCGCGAACGGTGACGATGGAGTAAGCAAAGATGGTCAAAGAAAAGGCAAACACGACAGTCAGTCTCGATCAGTGCCAGCGGTGCGGCGGGCTGATGGTGCAGGAATCCGCCAGCGACCCGCTGACTTCCGCCCTGCGGTGTGTGATCTGCGGTGAGCGGATCGATCCGGTGATTCTGGCCCACCGACGGCAACGAGCGGCGCGGGAGGAGGCCGAAAAGGTGTTTGCCGGCAGCGCCCCGGCCAGGTGAATTAACCTCAGCCCCTCAGTCTAGCCGGTTCTCGGCCTATCACGCCGTCACTTTCCCGAATCCCGCTTGCGAGAGGCGTTCCGCAACAGCGATCGGGTTCCGACTGTGGAGGAACGCGACAAAGACCTCTGAAGAAGGCGGCTGGCGGCTGCCGACTCGGGGCATTTCTCTGCATTCATCCGGTCCGGCAAGGCCGGGTCCGTTCATTGCTTGGTTATCCAGATGGATTGGTGTGCAGGGCTGACGGTCCCACCTACGGAGAGGTGCCATGAAACCGAAAGGCGGCTTCAAGAACATGCCCAAAAGACAGGCAAAGAGGTTCGCGAAACTCAAGGTCAAGAATGCCCAGCAACAAATCAAGAGGCAAGCAACCCGGCTGTTTGGCGCCAGACCCACGGATGAAAGAGGTTGAGCGGAGAGTGACTGGTTTATCCGGTTCATTTGGTTTGTCTGGTTGATCCGGTTCAAACCAAAGCAACCAAACAAACCAGACAAACCAAATGAACTAGATGAACCAGACAACCCAGGCTCCATGATCGAAATCGACGGCTCTCGGTATTCGGGTAGCGGCACGATCGTCCGCCAGGCGGTGGCCTTTGCAGCGCTCACCGGCCGGTCCGTTCACATCGTCAACGCGCGCGTCCGCCGGTCCAACCCCGGTCTCCGGCCGCAGCACATCCGCGTCGTGGAGGCGATCCGGGAGTTGGTCGGCGGGACAGCCGAAGGCCTGACGCCGGGGTCTCAAGAACTGTGGTTCAGACCTGGCCGCCTGAAGGCGCAGCCGCGGTATGTGTGGGATATCGGGACAGCCGGGTCGACCACCATGCTGGGCCTGGCTCTCATGCCGGTACTGGCGTTTGCTCCCTCGACGGTGTCGGTCGAGTTGCGGGGCGGGTTGTTCCAGGATTTTGCCCCCTCGGTCTTCCACCTTCAATACGTCGTAACGCCGCTGCTGGAGAAGATGGGGCTGAAGGTCGAGGTGGTGATGGAGCGGCCGGGCTATGTGCCGACAGGAGAGGGCGTGCTGCGCCTGACCGTCACGCCGCCGCGGACGCCTCTTCGGAGCCTGACGCTGGAACATGCCGGCGCCGTGAGGCGAATGTGGGGGATCGCCCTTGCCTCGCACTTGGCCGAACGCAAGGTCAGCCGGCGGATGGCCGGGGCGGCCAAGCAGGTGTTGGCGCAAGCCGGCTATGACGCCGAAATCGCAGAGCGGGACGACACCACGGCGCTCCAACCGGGAGCGGCGCTCGCCCTCTTCGCCGACGAGGAAGGCGGAGTCCGTCTAGGGGCGGATCGAGCCGGGGCCCTCAGGCGGACTGCCGAATCGATCGGGAGACACGTAGCGACGCAGCTTCTGGAGGATGTGAAAACGGGAGCCACGCTGGACCGGTTCGCTACGGATCAGATCGTGCCGTTTGCGGCGCTGGCGGAGGGGGAGAGTCGGTTCCTGGTGCCGGTTATAACGGACCATCTGGCGACCGGCGTGTGGTTGGTTGAACAATTTCTCGGCGCGACGGTGAAGATCGACGGACATCTCGTGCACGTGTCCGGAGTCGGCTTCACGAGGGGCCGGAGCGATCAACGACGAGCAGACGCGTAGCAAATTGCTGACCGCTCTGAGCCGCCGTCGCCCGCGCACGACGGTGACGTTGAAACCGCCATGAGAATGATGCTGTATCACCTCACCGGCAGCTTGCGCGGCCGGACGCAGTTCATCGATACGGATTCCATATCATTCGGAATCGGCGAGCCCTGCGGCGTGGCCTTTGATCCCACCATCGACGCGGCCGTGTGTCCGGTCCATGCGGAACTGTCGGTCGAAGACGACACGCCGATCATCCGCGATCGGAGCGGGAAGAACGCCCTGCTCGTCAACGGGCAACGGTTGACGCAGGCGGCGTTGAAGGACGGGGATCTGATCCAGTTCGGTGAAGGCGGCCCGGAGGTCCGGTTTCACCTTTCCGCCGATGGGGCTCCTCCGACGAAGCCGCTGAAAACGATCGTCTCGGACTCCCGCGACATCGTCGTCCGCACTCCGCATCCGCGGTATTTGTCCCTGTTCTATCTGCTCCGTCACATTCTGAGCGACATTGTCCTGCACGCGTCCCCATCTGTGAAGATCGGCGCGGCCGTCGCGCTCGTGGTTCCCGTGGCGGTCATTATCGGTCTGAGCGTCATGGTGTACCGCCAGCACCAAGCCGCCGTCGCCACGGAGCGTCGCATGGCCGAATTGATCGGCCAACTGGAAACCGGGCGTCTTACGCGATCCGAGATGGAGCGTCGGATCGAACAAGAACGTCATGCGGCGGAGGAAGTGCAGCGCCGGCAGGAAGAAGTGATCGCCAGCCTGAAAGCCAGGCTGAGCCAGCAGGAAGCGGCGAGACAATCCGAGCAAGAGGTACGCGCCTTGCGCCGGCAACTCGCGACGCTCCAGCAGGAACAGGCCTTTGCGGAAAAGATCGTGCGACGGTTTGAAGGCGGGGTGGCTCTGCTCCAGGGAGGATACGGATTCAGAGAGAAAACCACCGGGCGCCCCTTGCGCTATCAGGGGTTCGATGAGCATGGGAATCCCCTGCTGGACAAGGACGGCAACACCCTTGTGACGGTGGAAGGCACCGCGCCGCCGGTCGTGATTTATTTTGCCGGGACGGCCTTTCTGGTGGATCGTCACGGGACGGTCGTGACGAACCGTCACCTTGTACATATGTGGGAAGCGTATGAGCCGGCTCAGCAGGCCATCCAGGCCGGCTTCGATCCCGATCTGATCGTCCTGAGGCTCTTTTTCCCCGACCAGCCGGAACCCTACCACGCCACGGTCGCGGCCGTGGCGGATCGGACCGATCTGGCCATTCTCCAGACGAATCGTGTGCCCAGGGGCGTGACGCCGCTCGACTTGGCTCCCCGCGCCGCGACCCTTCAAGCCGGCGAGCCGATCGTGATGCTCAGCTATCCCGGAAGTCTGGACACCTTGTTGGCCAGAACATCCAAAGCTGTAAGCGAGGAGATCTTGGTCGTGTCGAAAGGAGACCCGAGGAGATTGGCCGAGGAAGTGTCGAAACGGGCATTGATCAGACCTTTGGCCACGCAGGGGCATGTGGCCAACGTGACCCCGGCGCTCATCACCTATGAGGCCGCCTCTGCGACGGGGAGCAGCGGCGCGCCGATTTTCAACCGTGACGGGGCGGTCGTCGCCGTGAACCACGCCACGTTGCAGCGCCTCAGTGGGCTGCATCTCGCGTTGCCGATCCAGTTGGCCGGGGACCTGTTGGCCGCGGTGCGCGGACCCCGGTAACCCTCCGGCTGGGTCTGACCTGGCGACAGGAACAGGAGGCGCTGTGCGTATCCTACTCGCCGTCGATGCATCGCCGGACTCGCGGAATGCCGCGGGGATGATCCGATGTTTTGCCGAGCCGCCGATTCTCGACGTATTGAACGTGGTGGATGAAGGTGCGCTCAAGCACGCGTTTATTTCCCCTGAAATACCTGCCGGATATCTGGAGGCTTACCGAAAGGAAGTATCCGAGGCGGCCGAACGCGTGCTGCACGAGATGAAGCATGACCTGGCGGATCAGTGCCGCCACATTCGCCTCATCGCCGACACGGGAGATGCGGCGGAAAGCATTATTGAGACCGCCGAGGAGTCGCAGTCGGACCTGATCATCGTGGGTCAGCGGGGGATGACGGCCACGCCGTCGTTTCTCCTCGGCGGCGTCTCGCAGAAGGTGGCAACCTATGCTCGATGCTCCGTGCTGGTCGTCAAGGAAATGCCCACGGTGCTGGAGCGGATCGTGGTCGCCGTCGACGGCTCGGAACCGTCGCTCAAGGCGATCAAGTTTCTTGCTTCGGCTCCTTTCAAAGGTCGCGCGCACGTGGCGGTCGTGACGGTGTGGCCGCAGCGTCGGCTGGAAGCGTTCAGTGTGCATGCGGGAACGGCGGGCCACTCGAAGCTCAAAGAGTTCGTTCAAAAGAAAGGCGAGGAATTACTCAGCCGCGTGGCCGAGGAGCTGAAGCCGGCGCCATACGAGATCGCGACGGAACTCCTGCACGGCGATCCGGCCTTGGCCATACTGGATTGCGCCGTCCGACACGAGGCGCAGTTGGTCGTCGTCGGCTCGCGCGGAATGAAGGCCATCAAGCGCTTCTTGCTGGGGAGCGTGTCGCAGAAGGTCTTGGTGTATTCCGCCTGTTCGGTGCTGATCGTCCGATAGACCCGGCAATCTGACACAACGGGATCGCCCGGTTGATTCGGCGTCGAGCGTGATTATCTTTAAAATGGAGGGAGGTGGCGGGAGTTTGACATGGCCGGCAACCACGGTGGTCTGATGACTCGCTCTTGTGCAGCCAACGTGCAAAAGAGCATCGCTTCCGCGCAGTCGCGGGACAAGGTCCAGGGGACGCGCTATCCACTCCCGGTGCCGTTAGGCACGGCCGTAGAACCGAGCCCTTAACACGGAGGCGCGGGGTAACCAGCCGATCGGGCGCAGGAGGGTTACCGGATCGGATCCCGGCCAGTCGGCGGACCCGGTGCTCCCACAAGAGCGAGCGTTTTTGCTGCTTGTTCCCTCGAAGCATCCCTTTTCTTGCTTCGCCCCCACTTAGAAATGTGTTCGACCGCGCTTCCTGTACACCTGCCGCTGCGATCTTCGTGTAACCTAATGGATTGTAGGGATTGTAGCCCTCGACCGTTGTAACACGCACAAGAGCGAAGCGTGACGATGGAGGATACAGTCGTCCGGGGAACCGTCTCAGGACGACTCAGGTTGGATGACCAGATAGAGCGGAGGCGGGTCTCGAGAGCTGGGTGGTATGGTGGAGATCGTGGAGAGGTTTTAGGCTTCCCGGCGGGTGCCGGGCCTGCACACCGCCTCTGCGCTCGATCTCAATGGTTTGGAGTGTTCCTCTCACCGAAGCCTCCGCTCGACTATGAGATAATGCCGGTTGCCTGTCGATCAAGAGGCCTGTTGCCACAGTCGCCGTTCTTCATCTGTGGCGTTTTAGGACCTACAGCGCAGTTCGTCCCGAGAGGAAAAACGGATAGCCCGTAGGTAAGTCGCGTTCCCGGCGACCAGGAAGGTGCCAAGCGCAGCTGCCAATTACTGAACGACTGGGAATTGGTTGGCATGCATGATGCTTACCCATCGGCTTAAACGGAGATGGGGGAGGGGTATGCATATTCTGGTCGCTCTGGATGAATCCCGCTATGCCGAAACGATCATTCGCTGGATGAACGTGTTTCCCCATGCGTCCGGGACTCGGCTGACCCTGGTTCATGTCCTTGAGCCGTTTGACATTCCTGACGCGGTCGGAAGCTACGGCCAGGATCTTCTCAGGAAGCATCGTCTGGCATCGGCCGAAGCGTTCCTTGAAAAAGGCCTGAGATACTTGGAGACATCGTACCGACCCGTCGCGGCCGTCGTCCGGGAAGGGCTGCCGATTTATGAACTACTGAAGTGCGTGCGCGATACACAGCCGAGTCTGGTTGTGGCCGGCACGCGGGGATTATTGGCGGCCAGGGGTATCATGCTGGGCAGCGTGTCCCAGCGACTTTTGCACTATGCCCCGTGTTCGGTGCTGCTGGTTCCCGCCAAAGTCGAGCCCGGCAAGAGGTTCAAGATTCTGTTGGCGACCGACGGATCTCCCGGCGCGAAGGAGGCGGCCGGGTTGGTGGCGGGACTGCCGGATGTCAAACAGGTCACGGTGCTCAGCGCGGTACGGCCGTTCGATCAGGGCGACTCGTCGAGGCAGGAGTTGGCTGCGGCCGAGTCACGAAAGGTCCGCACCGAGATCATCCAAAACCGGCGCGCAACGGCGCGCCGAGCGATCGAGGAAACGGCGGAGATCGTGCAGAGAGCCGGTGCGATCGTCAAGACACGCCTGGTTTCCGGCCATCCTGCGGAGGCGATCCCCAAAGAAGCCAAGCGGGGCCGGTATGATCTGCTGGTCGTCGGCTCTCGCGGTTTGACGGGCATGACCGCCATCGCAATGGGCAGCGTTTCCACGGCCGTGGCGCAATCGGCCCCTTGCCCGGTTCTCGTCGTCAAGTCGTCCGATCACACGACGTAGTCGTCACGCTGCGGAGTGAGGCGCGATGGCCGTGGATCTCGTTTCTGTCGCCGTTCAAAAGCCGGAGTCGGTCAATCTGATTCTGGGGCAGGCCCACTTCATCAAGACCGTCGAAGACCTGCACGAAGCGCTCGTCTCCGCGGTGCCCGGTATCGCTTTCGGCCTCGCGTTCTGTGAATCGTCAGGGCCGTGTCTCGTTCGGTGGAGCGGAACGGATCAGGAGTTGATCGAACTGGCGAAGACCAATGCTCAGGTGATCGGAGCGGGACACAGTTTTCTCATTCTTCTGGGGAACTGCTATCCCATCAACGTTCTCCCGGTGATCCGTCAGGTGCCGGAGGTCTGTCACATCTATTGCGCGACGGCGAATCCGGTGGAGGTCATCCTCGCAGAGACTCCGCAGGGACGGGGCATTCTCGGTGTGGTGGACGGCCTGAAACCCAAAGGGATCGAACAAGAGGCCGATGTCTCGGCGCGAAAAGCGCTGCTGCGACAGTTCGGGTACAAGTTGTCGTGAAGAGCGATGGGTCATGAGTGTTGAACGATGAAGCGGCCGATCTTCAACGTGCAGAAGCATCGGGCCTCGCGTCTGCATTATGATTTTCGCCTTGAAATCGGCGGCGTGCTCAAATCCTGGGCGGTCCCGAAGGGACCGTCGCTCGATCCGGCGGTCAAGCGACTGGCCGTGGAGGTCGAAGATCATGACCTGGGTTACGCCGACTTCGAGGGGGTCATCGAAGAGGGACGTTACGGAGCCGGGCCGGTGCTGGTATGGGACACCGGATGGTTCGAGCCGGCAGGTCAAGGAAAGGGCGCACAGTCGGCCGAGGCCATGTGGAAGGCGGGAGTGCTGGATATCAGCTTGCACGGGCACAGGCTGCGCGGCCGGTTCTCGCTCGTCAGGATGGCAGGGCGCCCGCGGCAATGGCTGCTCATCAAGCAGCGGGATGGAGAAGCTCGGCCCGGCTTCCGGGTGACCGAGGAATGGGCGACCTCGGTGCTGTCCGGCCGCTCGATCGAAGATTTGGAGCGGGAGGTTGCCGCTGGCGTGCTGAAGGCGTACCGCTGCGGATGATCGGCTTCCCGGTCCGGAGTCGTCCGGGAAGGTTATCAGGATGTCTCCGCAGGCGGAGTCGCTCTCATTGGTGCCCTCGGTGGGGGAGGCCGTCCTTCCTTGGAATGTGCTCGCCACGGCCAAGGACAAGCAGCAGCGTCATTTGGCGAAACGGCTCCGCCGATTCGGCGATTTCCGTTGGACGCAGTTTCGCGGAGTCCTCGTCGGGCGCGTCGAGGATCAGCAGGCGTTTTTCGAACAGCTCCGGCGCTGCGAAGAGAACGAACCGGGTTTTCTGCGTCCGCTGGCGAAGATGGTTCCCATTGATCGGCTTTTCACCTTCACCGTGGAAAACCTGCCGACCGTGCTGAAGTCGATGATGGCGGATTATGTCGATGTGATCGATAGCGGGACTTTCTACGTGCGGGTGGAACGGCGCGGCCACGCAGGAGCGTTCCACAGCCGGGAACTGGAGCAGGAACTGGATCGCGCCGTCGTCGAGTCGTCGGCGGTTCGGGGCGAGGCCCCCGTCGTCAGCTTCGACGACCCCGACGTGATCCTTGCGGTAGAAACGGTCGGGGACGAGTGCGGGGTCGGCGCACTCACGCGGGCGCTGCGCTCGCGATTTCCGTTCATCCGGGTCCCGTAACCGGGCAAGGAGGACATGAGGTATGGCGGTGCCCAAACATCTCGAAGAAGCGGCGGCCCGACTGAAGGATGCCTCGCTGCGGATCGCCGCGGTCCGCGAGCTCCCGTTCACCGCGGAAAACCAGAGAGCCTGGCTGGAGGCCTTGAGCGATTTTTGTGTCGCCTTATCCGATATCCAGACGTACAACAACGAGTCGGTGCACGAGAAGCTGCATGAATTGGCCGGGCGGATAGGGTTGCGGCAGTTTCCTGCCCAACCCTGAGTGCCGAGGTTGAGGGAGCACGGTCTCCGTCAAAGATGGAAGCCCGGAGCTATCCATCCGGCTTCCGTTCTGCCCGGATATCTCGCTCGCGCAGTTTCCTGACCAGCTCTTGATAGGAGGACGTGCGGATGATGTTGGTGAATTGGCTGCGATAGTTCCTGACCAGGCTCACACCGTCGACCACGATGTCGTAGGCGTACCATTTCCCGTCCTTTGCCATGAGGCGATAGTCCACCGGGATATCGACCTTGCTCGAGACGAGCTTCGTCCGCACCTCCGCAAAGGAACCTTCCCGCCGCTCGGCCAGGTATGCGACCTGTTCGCCGGAATACCCCTCGATCTTGCTCGCGTACCGGTCCGAGAGAAACGACCTGAACAGCCCGACAAACTCCTCCCGTTCGGCTTCGTTCAAGGTATTCCAGGCGGCGGCCAGGACCCGCTTCGACATCTCCGTGTAGTCGAATCGCCTGCCGATCGCATCCTCCAGCAGGCGACGGCGGTGTGCGCGTTGAGCGGCGGCTTGCAGGCGCTTGTCTTCAAGAATGCGGATCACCTCGTTGATCGTCGCCCGCACCACCTCTGTCGGGGATTCGGTCGTGGCGGCGCGTGCGTCCGCGAGTGAGGCGCCGGCGAGGAACGCGACAGCCAGGCCTGTTGATTTGAGAATGCAGGTCCTTATCTTACGCATACGGTATTGTATCCTCTCGCCGCCGATGCGGCGAAGCGAGCCGGTCCGACGATCGCACCCGCACCGGACGGGCGGGGATCCGAACCATCCCGATCCGAGTGTGTTTGCTGATCGGGGATACTTGCTGCGCTCTCGGACGCAGTCGGTCGCGGTACTTGGTTGGGCGCCTCGGTCGACGCCGCCCGCCTTTTCAAGCCGCTGGTGAGTCGACAGCCGATGAGAACCGTCGCTGCGAGCTTCTACGGCGAATCTTATGGACATTCACAGGCTCTTATAATGTAAGCGGATATGCCTTGCGCGGGTTCGGATAAACGGGACATGCGTGCAAGTCGGCGGGACGAAGGGAGCGGGAAACCGATGAGATGTGAGAACGGAAAAATGATGAAAAACGCAGCGTTGGCCGTCTTTGTTGCGGGAGTGTTGCTGCTGGCAGGGGCTCCCCGGGCAGGCGCCGGCCTCACCGGCCGGATTCTGGTCGCCGGCTATGGACCGGAGCTGCCGGTGGTCGAAGAACTGGGCCGGGCGTTCGAGAAGGCTCACCCCGGCACCGCGATCGAGTTCGAGTGGGACAGGAATCTCAAGGCGGCGGAGATGGTCAGGTCCGGCGACGCGCAGATTGCCGTGACGGATAACGAGGAGCCGGGTCTGAAGGCTACGCCGATCGCGTGGGACGGGATCGCCGTGGTGGTGAATTTTTCCAACCCGGTCAGGGAAACGAGTAAAGACCAGATTCGGGATCTGTTCACCGGGAAGATCAGGCGCTGGTCGGAACTGGAGGGCGGGGATAAAAAGGTCGACGTGATCCATCGACCACCGGACCGGAACGTGCGGCGTGGGTTTGAGTCGTCATTGGGGATCCAGGAAGGTCAAGCTGCGGCCGGGACGATCGCACGGTCGGATCAGAAAGCGCTGAGCACCGTGTCGGGCCAGGACAATGCCGTGACGTATGTCTCTTTGAGCGAGGCGCTCAAGGCATTGGAAGATGGAGTGCCGATTCGGATCCTGCTCGTGGACAAGGTCGAGCCCGGCGAACCGACCGTGAAAGATGGGCGCTATCCCATCCGGCGTCCGGTCCTGTTTCTGACCGCCGAACACCCGGATCCATTGACGGACGCGTTCGTGACGTTCGCACGCTCGCCGGAAGGCCAGAAGATCGTGAAGAAGATGTTCGTGCCCTACACACCTCCTGCGCCTCAGCGCGTCCAATCCTCGAGCCCCGGCTGAGGAGTGAGCCGGCATGCGGATTGCGCTGGCTGGCGACGTGATGCTGGGCAGGTTGGTGGATGAGTCGGTCATCCGAAATCCGGCCAGTTCCCCCGCGGCGATCTGGGGCGACGTCCTGCCCGTGATGCTGGCGGCCGACCGCCGGCTCATCAACCTCGAATGCGTCATCAGCACCCGTGGCCGGCCCTGGCGCCCCTTCACGAAGGCGTTCCACTTTCGCGCCCATCCGCGCGCGATCGAGTTTCTTCAAGCCGCCGGAATCGATTGCGTCACCCTGGCGAACAACCATGTCCTGGACTACGGATCCGACGCGCTGCTGGACTGCCTGGCGTTGTTGGACCGGGCGGGGATCGCGCGGACCGGGGCCGGCCGGAACCTGAACGAAGCGTCGGCCCCTGCGCGACTGCACTCGCCGCAAGGTCGGTTGGCGGTAGTCGCGGTGACGGACAATGAACCGGACTGGGAGGCCGGTGCTGAGAAACCCGGCGTCCACTACATCGCCTACGATCGGCGCGGTCTGCTCGAACCCCATCGGTCCCGCGTGGCCTACGTGCTCGCGCGGGCCCGCGAACAGGCCGACTTCGTGATCGTCAGCGCCCATGTCGGGCCGAATTGGGGTTTTCCCTCCCCGGCCATGCGCGCCATGGCTCAGGAGGTCGTCTCGCTCGGTGCGGACTTCTACTGGGGCCATTCCAACCACACGCCGCAAGGGATCGAGCTCTTCCATGGCCGGGTGATTCTCTATTCGGCCGGGGATTTCATCGACGATTATGCGGTGGATCCCACGGAACGCAACGACCTGTCTTTTCTGTTCACGGTCGATGTGGAACGCGGCCGGGCTGTACGTATCCGGCTGCACCCGGTTCGGATCGAGGACTTCGGCGTCCGGCTCGCGCGGGGGGAAGAAGCGGATCTCGTGAACGGCCGCATGCAAGCCAAGTGCGCCGCGTACGGCACGGAAGTCGAGTTTCAGAACGGCGTCGGAACGATCACGGTGGGCTGACGGTCTCTGGCTTTCTTTTTGGCTTCCGGATCTTGTGTGGGTAGAGCACTCCGAGACATCCCTCGCCCCCGCTTTGCTGGGGCGAGGGTGCGGGTGAGGGGGACATCGGCATGGGGCGGTGACTGTTCAGAGACATCGTGGGCCTCCCTGGGCATCACCGTCTTGTCCACCAACCCCGGTGTTCACCCTCACCCTCCCCTCTCCCCTCAAGGGAGAGGGAAAAAGAAAGACCCACACGATTTCGAAACAGCCTTCTTTTTCAAGATGCCGCTGATGACCGGCGTCGTTCGCTCGGAGGCGAGCCTTCACGCCTGATTACGGCGAGGTCGACCGGATATCCGTCTATCTCTTCAAACTGCCTGGCCCTCTCCTCTGTCCAGTGATCTCGGCTCAAAAATCGTTCCACATTCCTTGCAAATCAACTTTCCGGTCTTGTTCCTGTCCGGTGTTCGGTACTCGTCAACCAGACGACCGTGACCGCACTGATGTGGGGCTCTTCGCGCTTTAGGCAGCGTGTAGTTTCCGGCCTGCTTGGTCTGATTCATAAGTTCCTCCCGCCTGCACCGCAAAGAGGTGCTTCGTTTGAGGTGACGGTACTACCCACCGGTGTTCGCCAGGTTAACGAAGCCGGGCGTCGCGATGATGTCCTTCTCTGTTGGCTTCGGGAGTCCGCTCCAATAGACCTCTTCGAGTTTCCACTCGGCCTCCTTCTGGCAGCGTGGGCAAGAGATGGCCAACGTATGGCCTCCCAGATACCGATTCTGGGTTCGCTGCCCGCACGCCGCGCAAATGATGAAGAGGGATGTGTCATAGGTAAGGACATGGATGCGCAACATTCCGCACCTCCCTGTGTGAGACCAAAGGTCTTGTCGTGAAGACCCTTCGGTTCAATCCGGTAGAAATCGGCCGGGCTTGCGCAACGAAAACGAGGAAGTGAATTTTCGGTTCGTTTCTTGGGAATTGACTCTGAATAACGAGTGAATCAATGATACCCATACTCCGCTTTATGATCCTATACAAGCCACTACATACTGGCGTCTCATGTTCCTGCTGTGCCTGTATATGGGGTCATGTCAATACATGGAATATTCGCGTCCCGTTACCGCCCGGTCCGGTGCATGTCGTCTCGGCGAGCAGGCATTTGCAAAACATACAACTGTCGGGATTGACCGCGCGGTACTGACTCGCACCTCGTCATCTGACCCTGGCAATTTCCCTACCTGTCGCAGGAAGGCCGGGCGGGAGTAGAGTTATAGTGATTGCTCGCCGAGGGCGGAATGGCGGCCGGTTCCGGCTTGCGCCGCCCGTCTGCACAAAGGAGCCTCCAGCGGCCATGTGAAACGCCGGAGACTCACGCCATGCAAAGCCGGTGGTGTGACGAAAAGGCCGCGCATCTGGAAGGGCTTGAGGCGCTGGTGTATGCCACGCGGACGATCGGAGCAGAACCGCAGTTGGTGCTCTGGGGCGGAGGCAATTCGTCCGCCAAGGTCGAAACGACGGACCATTGCGGGCGGGACATCCGGGCCTTGTGGATCAAGGGTAGCGGCTCGGACATGCGGACCATCACGCCGAGTCAGTTCACCCCGCTTCGCCTTGACGACCTGCGGCTCCTCATGGGACGGGACGCGATGTCGGATGAAGAGATGGTCGCCTACGTCGGCCGCTGCGTGTTGGACCCCCATGCGCCCAAGCCGTCCATCGAGACATTGCTGCACGCTTTTCTTCCTGCGCCGCATGTCTATCATTCGCACGCCGATTCCGTCTGCGCGCTCACGGATACGTCGGACAGCGCAAAACTGATCCGGACCGTCTACGGCGATGATGTCGCGTGGATCCCTTACGTCAGGCCCGGATTCCGACTGGCCAAGCTGGTCGCGGAAGCCTATCGGCGCAGGCCGGATACGGACGCCGTCATCCTCGATAAGCATGGCTTGGTGACGTGGGGCGACACTCCGAAGGAAGCCTATCTGCGCATGATCGAGATCGTCTCGCGGGCCGAACGATTCATCCACCGCGGCGGAGCAGGCCGTGCCCGCCGGCCGGATTCGCCGCTCGTGACGCCGGCGCCGGCCGAGCGCCGATCCCTGGCCGTTCTCCTCGCGCCGATCCTGCGCGGCGCATTAAGCCGAGACCGTCGCATCGTGCTGCACTTTGACGACAGCAGATCGGTGCTGGAGTTCGTCAACGACCCTCGCGCACAGATGCTCTCGCAGGTCGGACCGTTCACGCCGGATCATCTCCTCCATACGAAGGCGAAACCGCTTGTCCTGAAGCGCTTACCCTCGTGCGATCAGGAATCGCTCAGGCAGGAAGTGGGTCAAGCGGTCGAGCGCTACCGCCGTGACTATATCCGGTACTTCGAGCGCTACCGCTCGCCGGGCATCACCATGCTCGATCCCCACCCGCGGGTTATCCTGGTTCCCGACGTGGGCATGTTTACCACGGGCAAGGATCGGCGGGCGGCCCGCATCGCGCATGATCTGTACTCTCATACCATGCGCGTGATTCGCGACGCTTCCGCGGTTGATTCGTACCGATCCTTGTCGCCCAGGGACCTGTACGAGTTCGAATACTGGCCGCTCGAGAACTTCAAGCTCGCGCTGCTGCCGCCGGAAAAACAATTATCCCGGCGGATCGCGCTGGTGACCGGCGCGGCCGGCGGGATCGGTCGGGCGATTGCGGGCCTGTTGGTCCGGGAGGGGGCGTCGGTGATCCTGGCCGACCTGGATCGGGACAGAGCGCGGACTCTGTCCGAGGAACTCAACGCACAGTCCGGCGAGGAGAACACCGTCGCGATCGCGATGGATGTCACCCGCGAGGCCGGTGTGGTCGAGGGATTCCGCAGGGCTGTCCTAGCCTACGGCGGGCTGGATATCCTGGTGTCCAATGCGGGGATTGCGCGGAGCGCTCCGGTCGATCGGCTCACGCTGAAGGATTGGAATGAGACCCTGGCGGTGAACGCGACCGGGCATTTCCTGGTCTGTCGGGAAGCGCTGCGCGTCTTCAAGCGGCAGGGACTCGGCGGGACTATCGTCGTGGTGGCGAGCAAGAACGCATTGGCGCCGGGCAAACATTTTGGTCCCTACTCCGCCTCGAAGGCGGCGCAGGTCCAATTGGCTCGCATCCTGGCCCTCGAAGGTGCGGACTACGGCGTGCGGGTCAACGTCGTCAATCCCGATGCCGTGTTCGAAGGGTCCGGTCTGTGGTCCGCCGAACTCCGAAGGGCCCGCGCGGCGGCCTATGGGATTGCTGTTGAGACGATCGAAGAATACTGCGTGTCGCGCAGCCTCTTGAAGGTCAAAGTCCTGCCTCAGGATGTGGCCGAAGCCGTCTTGTTCCTGGCGTCCGACCGGTCTGCAAAGACCACCGGCGCCATCCTTCCTGTCGACGGCGGCGAGAAGGAGGCGTTTCCCCGCTGAGAGCGACGGCAACGGGCCGTTCTGTGCAGCCGCGTTTCGTTAACCGTTAACTGATCAATGTGAAACGTCTTGAGGCGATTAACCCCGATCCGAAAATATTTGTCTCGGAAAAACGCCTTCCTCCGTTTCCCGCAAGGCTCCTCTCCCTCCCGCGGGAGGGAGAGGAGACAGGTGAGGGTGGTAGCCGAGAAGAACCCCCTCACCGCAGCCTCTCCCCCAAAGGGGGCGAGGAGCATAGAGGGCTTAAGGTCGGAAAGAAGTTCGGATCAGGATGAATGGGCCGCCGCACCCGCCAAGCGAGTACCCGGCCGGCGGACCTTTTCAACATCGTGCCGGAGCTGACCGCCTCAGGCTAAGTAGGCTGCGACAATGCCGGAGAGCACGATCCCATCGAACGTGCCCGCCCCGCCGATGCTGGCCATGCCGGTCGCGATTCGCTCGACATCGCGAAGGTGCAACAGATCGGCGCCGATGAGCGGGCCGAGCACACCGGCGATGAAGGCCACGGGTGTCGCCTGCTCCGGTGCGAGGACCAGCGCGCTGATCGCCGCCACGAACGGGGGAACGAACCCCGGCAATGCGATGCCGATCCCTTCGATCGGTTTGGCCATCCAGTAACACACCGCCGTGGTGAGTGCGGCAGCCACGACCAACCCTGAGACGCTTTCCGGTCCCTCTCTTATGAGGTAGGCCGTCTCGTAAACGGCCAGGCCGACCGGGACGACACATCCGCCCACATTGACCGCGATCACGGTCTCCCGGCGGATCCGCCGGAGTCTGGGCCACCATCCCGGAAGGCCGAACACGGCGAACGGATCTGCGAGAAGGGTCTCCGTCCGGGCGATCCGCTTCACCGGGACATTGACCGCACCGCCGATCATGATCGCCAGCACCAGCAGCACAGCGGTGGCGGGATCCAGCTTCAGTTTGACGAGCGCCGCCGTGAAGAGATGGCCAAAGACAACGGGAAGCAGGATGAGCAGAAGCAGAAACAGGATGAGCGGGAAGCAACCCCAGGGCTTCATAGACGGCGGATGCGCTCTTGATCTGCTCCCCATCCTCAACCATCATAGGGAGCCGAGTCAATGAATGAAGGGGGTACGTCGCGATGTCGTCATCTCGAACCCGTCGTGAGCCGGCGCCGTCGGGCGCGGTCGGCGAATCGTTCCGCATCAAGATGGTGCAGACTCTCCGGAAGGTACCCTACGACGTCCGGGTGGCGGCGCTCAAGGAGGCGGATTACAACGTGCTGCGCCTGCCGCGCGACCGCGTGTATCTGGACTTCGGCACCACCCGCGGCAATGCGGGTCTCACCGACAAGCAATTGTCCGCTCTCATGATCGGTGACGAGGCCTACGCCGGGAGCGCGAACTTCTACGCGCTCGAAGAGACATGCCGCCAGGTCTTCGGGAAACGGTTCACCGTCCCGACCCATCAAGGACGAGGGGCCGAGCATTTGATCCTTCGCGGGCTCCTGCGGGCCGGCGATGCCGTCGTCACCAACGGTAACGTGGGCACCCTCGCCGCACTCGGCAAGGTGTTAGGCCTTCGCGTCGAGACGCTCCTGACGGGGGAAGCGTACGATCCGCACTCGAACGAGGCGTTCAAGGCCGACCTCCCGGTCGATCGATTGGAGGAACGGCTGAAGGCCGGCGCGGTGCGTCTCCTACTCGTCGGCGCAACCGTCCCGCAGTTCGGCGGGCAGCCGCTCTCGTTGGACAACTTTCAGGCTTGCGCCTCACTCGCCCGCCGCTACGGGGTTCCGGTAGTGTTGGATGCCTCGATGCTGGCGTCCGCCGCCTTTTTGTACAAGGTCAACCGGGCGTGGGCCGGCGGGCTGTCCGATCTCATCCGGCGCTATGCCGACGCCTGCGACATTCTGTACCTGAGCGGACGCGAAGACGCCGGCTGCCACACGGGCGGCCTCGTCGCCACGAACGACGAGCAGTGGCACGTCGCGTTCCGCAGTCTGGTCGTGGTTTATGAAGGGTTGCACACCTACGGCGGCCAAGCCGGTCGCGACATGCAGGTTCTGGCGCAGGGGCTCCGGGACATGTCGGACGAGAGCTACTTGGCCTTCCGCCGGCGCAAGCTGGAGTACCTGGCCGGGTATCTGGAAAAGGCCGGCTATCCGGTGCATCGACCGCTCGGTTTGTCGGGTGTGGTGATCGACACCCCGAGCGTCTCAGCCTGCGGTCTCACGGAGCTGGGTGATCACATGTGGCGATCCGCCAACCTGGCCGCCTTGTTCTATCTCGTCTCCGGCATTCGCACCCGCCCGTTGGACCGGAGGGCCTTCGGGCGACAGGGCGACCTGCTGGGCGTTTATGTCCCACGCCGCTGCTACACCGAACGACAGATCGACTACCTGATCGAAAGCTTCGAGCACCTCGCGCGGTACCGTATCGCCCATCCGCTCCGGGTCTACGAGGCCGAAGCGCCGGCTCCCGAATTGACGCGCTTCACGGTCGACGGCCTGTTCATCACCTCGTATCACGAGGACTTCGCGCCGACCCACACGCCGGAACCCTTCTTCATCAAGGTCGTCGAGCCCTTCCGGCTCAAATCCGCGGCGGAGCGGACGCGCGCCATCAGGGACGCGGGGTACAACACCTTTCTGCTCCGGTCCGAGGATATTTACATCGATCTGCTCACCGATTCCGGTACCGCCGCGATGAGCAACCGGCAGTGGGCCATGATGCTGGAAGTCCAGGAATCGGAACTTGGGAGCGAAGCCTCGCGCCTCTTCGCCGAGCGGTGCCGGGAGGTGCTGGGCTTCCGGCACATTCTGCCGACGCACCAGGGACGCGCCGCTGAGCACCTCCTCTCCCAGGCCATGATCCGCCCGGGCCAATACGTGATCAACAACATGTACTTCACGACGACGCGAGAGCACCAGGAGCGGGCGGGCGGCGTCTTCGTCGATCTGATCGTGGACGAGGCCTACGACCCTCGTTCGGCGTATCCCTTCAAAGGGGACCTCGACCCGAAGAAGCTCGCGGACTTCATCGCGAAACACGGCGCGGAACGCATCGCGTATGTGTGCATTGAGACCAACGTGAACATGGCCGGCGGTCAGCCGGTCTCGCTGGGGACGACGAAAGAGATCTCGGCCATCTGCCGCTACCATCGCATCCCGGTCATCTTCGATGCGACGCGGGTGGCGGAGAACGCCTACTTGATCAAGCAGCGGGAAGCGGCCTATGCGGGCTGGACGATCAAGGAGATTATCCGGGAACTCATGGCGCAGGGAGACGGGTGCACGATTTCCGCGAAGAAGGACGTGTTGGTGAACATCGGCGGCATTCTCGGGGTGAACGATCCGAAGCTGTACGAGCGGTGCGCCGCCTTGTGTGCGACGTTCGAAGGAACGCCCTGGTCCGGAGGGCTGGCCAGTCGGGATCTGGCCGCCATGGCGGTGGGGTTGGAAGAGATGACCGACTTCGACTACATCAGCTCGCGCGTCGAGCAGGTTCATTATTTATGGACGCGCGTGCAGGAGGCCGGGGTGCCGGTGGTCGCCCCGCCGGGCGGCCACGCCGTCTTTCTGGACGCGCAAACGTTTCTTCCCCACATCGCGCAGGAAGCGTTTCCGGCGCAGCGCCTGGCTGCAGCTCTGTACGAGATTTCGGGAGTACGCGGGATGGAAAGGGGCATTGTCTCCGCCGGGCGCGATCCGGCCACCGGGCGGCACAGAGGGTCCAAATTGGAGCTGGTGCGATTGACCATTCCCCGGCGCGTTTACACGTACAGCCACATGGACGTCGTCGCCGACGGCGTCATCGAGGTGTTCCGGCAACGGGAGCGGCTCACGGGACTCCGCATGGTCTACGAACCCCCGACGCTGCGCTTCTTCACCGCCCGGTTCGAGCCGCTGTGAGCAACGATCTCCGCGCGGCCGGTTGCAGCAGGAACAAGTGTCCGGCCGCGTTCCCGCGCCGGTCGCTGTTGCCGAACCCGGCGATCGCCGGGAAGCGGCTCGCGAAAAGTCGGGCCAGGGTCCTTTCCGTGAGAGAAGGCGCCGAGGAGACATAGGCCGCGACGGGCTGGGCGTTTGGGCGGGTAGTGAGGTAATCGATGTGCCAACGGCGGATCTTGTCGCGACGCAGATGGCGCGCGAGCCGGTGGGCCAAGGTCACCGAGCGGCCCCTGGCCGACCCGATGTAGCCGTACAGTCCTCCAGGAAACCGAATCGGTCCCAGCGCTCCCACCGGAACGATGTCCGGCCGTATGGCAACCGCCAGTACGTAGCAGCCCTGCCAGCCTGAGAGGCGGTCCAGCGCGAGAACCGGTCTGAGTCCCCATCGGCGCAGGAGACGATCGAGGGGCGGAGCAAGCGTCGAAAGGCGCGCAGTCATGCCGTTTCGAGTCGCTCTAACTCGCGACACAAGTTGGTCCAATGGGTGCCGGGCCAGTAGACGCGGCCGCACCGCGGGCATCGGATGAAATCGTGGTACTGCGCGGCGACGAACGACGGGACCAAGGGAGCCGCCTGTTCCTTCGCAATGGGCTCCAAGACCGCGTTACAGTCGGCGCAGCGGTACGCCGCTTGCCTGTTTGGGTCCAAGCACAAGCCTAACTCCCGATTGAGTTGTCGGAGTTGGTCTTGTACGTGGTCGTCGGCGATCAGAGTGTGCCGGCCGCGGAGGATCCTGCGTTGCGCGAGGTAGGTGTCGCGGGTCAGCAGCCAACGGTTCTCGTAGAGGACGCGCCGGATCAGCACATCGTCGGCAATGACTGTCTCGTAAGCCGTGTCATAGCCGAGGATGCGCAACCAGCGGGCGAGTTTGCCCAACATGGCGTCGGCGAAGAAGTGGTAGGACGGGGGATGCCGCGGCCTCATGGTGTGAGCCTATTGTATCCTGCGCCTGGCCTCGGCCGCGATGGGGAATCAACAGGATGAAGCTGCGGCCGTTGCTCATCGCTCTGCTGCTCGGAGGCTGTGCCTCGCCGGTGGAAGGTCTGTGGCCGCCTGCGGCGGGCGCCCCTTCGCACATGATTCATGTCTCGCTCGACACGTGGCATGCCATGATCGCGTTCCCCGTCGACACGCCTCACGCGTACGAGGAATGGGGCTATGCCGAGCGCGCCTGGTATCTGGAAGGCCGGCAGGGGATCGGCGGGGTCCTCCGCGCGCTCTTGTGGCCGACCGAGGGGGTGGTGGAGATGGGACATCACCAGAAGGTTTGGGCGGATCGTACGCCGCAGCCGCCGGCCGAGCTGTTCACGTTTCACCTGAGCGACGAAGGATTCCGACGGCTACACGCCCACCTGCGGGCGACGATCGCGTCTCAGGAGCCGGTCTCGACGGTCGAGACGTCAACGTTCTATCCCGCGGTTCGCTCGTATCATGTCTTTCATACCTGCCATCAGTACGCCGCTCAGGCCTTGAGGGCGGCCGGCCTGCCGGTCGTCCCGTTTCTGGCCTTCAGCCGGGGCGCCTTCGCCGTGCAACTGCGGCGCGCGGCGGGGAGGCCGGATGGCGCGCGGCTGCCGCCTCCGCGCTGAGGCTGGTATAATCCGGCGGGCACGGCTCCGAAAATAGTTGTCATGAGCGCGAGGCGCCCACCCGTGCATGATGAGCTCTTCACCTTCTCCTCTCCCCCAGCATGGGGGAGAGGGTTGGGGTGAGGGGGCATTATCAGAACAGTCGTTAGCGAATAGCGGGTAGCCAAAAAACATGATGCGTGATCCGTGAATCGTTACACGCGAACCGTGAATCATGACCTGTGCAGCCCACGATGAGCGAATAGCGGTTGACGAGCCTCGGTTGACCATTGACCGATGACTATTGACGGTTGACGAATGACGCTTGACGAGTGACGAATATGACCACGGTCGTCCCGA